>Ga0307405_10000028_pt1 | contig 117832 bp, 101 predicted proteins | sample 322Cmetagenome_2_FD_203311 | JGI IMG/M metagenome (GOLD analysis project Ga0307405, IMG submission 203311) | Maize rhizosphere microbial communities from greenhouse at UC Davis, California, United States - 322HYB-C-1 | ecosystem: Host-associated > Plants > Roots > Rhizosphere > Soil | place... | reverse complement strand
CCGCTGGCAACGATCTACATGTAGAGGCTTCCATTACCGCTCCCAACAAAATAGCAAAAATAGTGCTTGAAGTGCACGGCAACGGATGGGAAAAAGAAGTGACCTACGAAGATGCAGCGGTGATAGGTAAAACAACCTATAACTTACACAAACATATTGATGTAGCGGCTGCTCCGAAAGGACATTACCACGTACACCTCAAAGTAGTTGACCAGAGCGGAAAAGAAGTCGAATTTGAGGAACACTTTGATAAATAATCCCTATTCAGCAGTTACATAATTAACATCAGCTGCAATATAAAGCACTTAAATATCGTATTGCGCTATACATAAACCCAAGATAGCCTGGCAATCCTGCCAGGTTATCGATTATAATTCCAACAAAATGAAAAAAGCATTTTTTTATTTTTCCATGCTATCGGTTTTATGCCTTTCTGCCTGTAAAAAAGAAGGCGAAAAGGAGATTGATACTGAATATCCTACTATTGATGTTTCGGCCGCAAACGCATTTCCCAAACAGTGCGGCACACTAAATCGCGGTGAACGCTTCACCTTTCGTGCGTTGCTTAATGATAATGCTGCTTTGGGATCCCTGAGCATCGATATCCACCACAATTTTGATCACCATACCCATAGCACCGAGGTGGAGACATGCACTATGGATGCCATTAAGGCTCCTGTAAAGCCTTTTCTGCTGATACAAAGTTATTCCATTCCGGCGGATCAGAAGTCATATCTGATGGAGCAGCAGATTACCGTTCCAACTGATATTGATCCGGGAGATTATCATTTTATGATCCGCCTGACCGATAAAGAAGGCTGGCAAACGATAAAAGGCCTAAGTATAAAGATCAAATAATACCTCCCCACTTGAACTAAGCATCCAGACTCATACACATCAATAAAAACTCAAATCATGAAAATCAAGAATCTATTGCTATCGGCGATGCTGCTCGTAGCTGGCCTTTCTGCCTGCAAAAAGGAAAACACGGATCAGGAGGCATTGAAGCCTACATCTGAGAATGTTGAGATCGGTACCGCCAACAACAAACGGGCGCTGAGAGGCCGGGACTTCCATTTCAATGCAGACATCTTAGCTGCCACTAAGATCAAAGATGTCAAACTGGTCATATCTCAAAAGCCCGGGCAGAGCTACGCTTCCAACTGGAAATTTGAGCTCTCCTGGCCAGAATATATTGGCACAAAAAACACCAATATACACAAGCATTTTACCATTCCCGCTATCGCTCCGGAGGGAACATATGATTTTGCGGTAATTGTTCAGGACGAGAACGGATCACAACTGGAGATCAAAGAAGATCTGATCATTCTGGATCCTGCAAATCTTCCGGTCGACCCCAAGATCGGTAGAGACTTTGTTTCCCGTAACGGTGCACTGATCTATTATACTGACGTTTTTGAGGAGAAGGAACTGATCTTCAAAAAAGGAGATGAGATGACCCTTCATGCTCAGGTTAGCGAAATCAAAGATGATGGAATCCTGTATTCGGTGCTGATCAAAAAGAAGGCTAACTATTATCCCGAGAGTATAGACAAACTCGACCTAAGTAAGGTCATTGTGGTGACCAAGGTAGAGCATAAGGGACTTGGCAACGCAGCAAAGATCTCTACACTTAAGCTTTCAAATGGAGTATATGGAGGAGAAACAATCACTGTAGGCGCAGCAATGGACAATAACGAACCATCCCCTAACAATATCACTGGCGAAAAGGCTTGGGAATCGGGGCAATATCAATGGGTAATTCTATACAAAAATACAACCCACAATATTAGCGTATTCAAAAGCATCCCCATCACTATTAACTATAACTAGAAATTATTCATCACATATCCTTCAATAAAGGCTTATTTTTTATAAATAAGAAGTATAAGGCAGTTGAAATATCCAATACAATGAAAAAACCGCACCTTCATACAAAATCCTGCAGGATTCCCGTATTAAGCACTATTTTGTTTATAATCATGCTGCTGAATGGAAAGGTTGCCTTTGCTCAGCGCAATGCCTACGAAGAGGCCCTTTCCAAATTTACCGGTGAGCACAAATACGATATCGAAAAGCCAGGGGCGCTAGATGGCGTTCCGGCTCCTGAGTTCTCTGGACAGACCCTTGAGGGAAAGCCTGTAAGCTTAGCCAGGCATAAAGGAAAGGTAGTGGTATTGAATTTCTGGTTTATTGCCTGTAAACCCTGCAAGCTTGAAGTCCGTCCATTAAATGAGATCGTCGCAAAATTCAAAAAAAAGGATGTGGTTTTTCTTTCCATTGCCCGCGAAACAAAGGAAGATCTGTTGCAGTATCTTAAGGACAACAAATTCGACTTCAAAACCATTGCCGACCCAAAATCAGCTCTTGGACAATATCTCCAGCTAAAATCATTATATCACCTTGAGGCTGTATAGGACTCCGCATGAGGTAGTCATAGTTTTCGGGAAATTCTAGGTGTAAATCTGATTCGTATTGCAAAATCATAATGGAAGAATTGATAAAGATTAGTTTAATGATATTTAGTCGGATGCACTTTAAAACTGCTCCCCTTTTGCTCAGAGTATAACAATTTGGCTACCAAGAATTGGATGATAGGAAGGGATATAGCTGATATAGTTATTGTTCACCAGTTCCATTATACAGTTATGATAGGTCGCATAAGATTTAATCTGAGATAAGAGCATTAGCTAACTGATTTACAGATATATAACAGACAGGTTCGACTCCCTTCGGGAGTACCAAGCCGGAGTTAGTTCTAATTTTAGTTCTAACTCCGGTTTTTTTATGCCGTAAGGTGTTGTTAATCTGATAGATAAGTAGAGCTGCAAGGTTGACTTTTTCGGTTCGACCTTTATTTTCAAAAATTGTCCATTCTGCTGGAAAGATCGAACCAATGAGATAACGTTTTTGTTCAATTGTGCCGTTACAATACAATTCATACAGCTTTTTTAATCTTTTTAATGCTTCATCAACAAGTGTAGCATAATCAGTCTTTATTGCTGCTTTGTCTTTTATATCATTTAGCTCTGCTTCTAACCTTGTTATCTTCTCCTCACATTTCGATTTCATGATTTTATAATCATCTATATGAAGGTCATCGGATAGAAGCATCGCTCTAATCTTAGTTATGATATTGTTTTGATCTGATATTTCACTAATCAATTTCTTACGGCTTACTTCAAAATTTTCCTTGTCATCCACAGTGATGTCACAGATTACTTTTTTATAAAGCTCAGCCATTCCAGGTTTAGGAACGAATTTTAATAGTTCTCTTTCAAAATCTTTATTTATATCATCGGCCTTAAACCTCGCTTTGCAGGGTGATTTACAATGATAATAGTAATAGTATTCTGATCTTCCTTTGGATGGGCTGCCAGTTAGTGTTCTATTACAAAAAGGACAAATATAAAAATCCCCTTAAAGGCAAATTCAATGGCGTTTCGGCTTTAATACTTTGAACTTTACTTCTACCGTTAAGTATGTCCTGTACTTCCCAAAACAGTTTTTCACTTATTAATGGCTGATGTTTTCCATCGGAAAGAAACATGTCATTATGTTCATCTGGTGGAACAACCACTTTACCACAATACACCGGATTACGTATAACTGCCCAAAATGTATTACGCTTACATTTCATACCTCTCTCTCTGGCCAAATTCCAAGTGACATCTGTTGCATAAGTACCTTCAGCCAATGTTTTAAATGCCCATTTAATATGTGAGGCTTCCGGCTCCTGCAATTCAATATATTTGGTTTTATCTTCCCGTATTTTATTAACATATCCAGCTGGCGCTTTTCCCATCCATCTCCCTTCCAATCTACCACGTCTCATTCCTACAACTACATTCAACCCTCTTCGTAAATTATCAACTTCTGCACTTGCAATGTATATTGCCAGCATTATCCTGCTTTCCGGCACCTTCAAGTCTAAATACTGGTCAATTGCATTTGGTTCGATATTCATAGCAGTTAATACATCAATCATATTATATGCATTTGCTGTATTTCTGCTAAAACGATCCCATTTCGTGAAAAGAATCATATTGCATTTCTTTCCTTTTGTTTTTTTTAGGTCTGCAAGCAGTTTAGACCATGCAGGACGCTTTTTAAAAGTCTTAGCTGAATAATCCTCATAAATAACCTTGCCTACCTGTAAATCATTTCTTTCACAATATTCATGAAGCCTTTGATCTTGATCTCTTTGAGAAAATCCACGGTCAGCCTGCTCATCGGTACTAACCCGAATATATAAATATGCTATTTTCTTTACATTTAGCATGGAATTAACTGAGTGTGCTTTTTGATCAAATCGATGCGTTCTTCGATCCCGATATACCACTGTATTATTGACATTTCTGGTTTTCATTTCTTTATCATCCTTTCATTTGTAACTAATTGATTAACAGATAATATACAAAATTTATACATAAAGTCCAAGATCAATTTTGCTTCTTCCTTTGTAACTTTTGTTCCATGTTCTGCCAGAATTTCAATCGCTTGCGCAGGGTGGAGATTAAGCCCAAAAATGGTCAGTTAATATACCTTTAAACTAACCACTAATTAACCCTTAAACTGACCACCTTAATACGCTGAAAACTGGTCACTTGGCTTATTTTAAGGCGTTTTAAGCATCGCAAAATCACAACCCGGGTACAACATCCGGTCAGCCACCCTTAGACATCTATACCCCATTAAAAGCTCTACATAAAAGTAAATGTTAACTCACCAATAAGCTGCCGAATTCTTAGCCTCCAATTCACCCCTAAATTTAACGACAGCCTATTAAAAAAGTCCATAAGAGCCATACAGCAGTATACAGAAGCGATAACTGCATTGCCCAGAAAAAATAAGGCATGGAAGGCAAATATAAAAATGAATTATATTTGCGAGGATAGTCAAGGTCATTCACTAAGAGTAATGGCTGCAAAGAGAGTGGCCAGCTTGGCACGAAAGAGCCTGAACAGTTTTAGCGAAACTTACACATATAGATGGAATCGCCATATTTACCATATTACTACTGATGGGGTTTTGTCTTATTTATACCATTCCTGCAAAGCAAGCAAGAAATAGGTCTAAAAATGTTCAAGAATTAAAAATCCGAGAAAGAAATCTTAAATTGGCTGAGAACATTAAGGCTCATGCTCCGCTAGGAGCATTCATGATTATTTTTATAATGGAACTATTGGTAACGATAGTAGTCCAGATAAAACATTTGGTGATGTGAAATTAGCTTTGATGAGGAATACAAGAGTAAACAAGCACACAAATTCTCATTACGGTAAACTCTATTATTCTATCAGCTATTTTTAGTCTTGGGATTGGACGTTTAAAGGATACACTTCATTTAATAATTCCATCACTCATTCTACTGGCCACTAGTCTTATTGCCTTGATTCTCGCTATTCTAGCAACCAGGCCTTCACTCCCCAATGGCAAATTCACGGCAAAAGATTTATCAACTAAAAAAGTGAACCTTCTTTTTTTTGGAAATTTCTACAAAATGAAAATAAACGATTATTCTGCAGGAATGACTCATGTATTGTGTAATAATGACTTTTTATACCAGAGCCTTATCAAAGACGAATATATACAAGGAGTAGTTCTCGGTAGAAAATACAGGTTATTAAGGGCCGCTTATAATGTATTTATGTTTGGATTAATAATTGTATTTTTAACATTTCTTCAATCAATGGTACGGCATAATCACTTGTTGGGGTAATAAAATATACGACAATAATATTATTCAGGTCTGCCTGGAGGATAATTCTGTTTCATTCAAAATCAGATTGAAAATTTGCAATGCAATAACAGATTACAAGAACTTCAATTTGGGTATCTGAAGAAACTAAAAAGGTTTATAATGTAACTATAGTGTTCATAGAAAGAAGCAAGATTAAACGTGATATCATTGAACGCCTCGTGAGAAAGAATTATTAAAAGTAACAATATGGCTAACTATCCGATCATGGTTAGCCATATCAATAACTTATTGCAAAGCAAATAGTTCATAAGCTTTAAATGGAGTAGAAGACTTAGAATATTTTGGCCGATGCTTCGAGTCCAGCTTTGCCCATTACTAAAAATCGCCACTTGAATTACCCTAAATAAGGTTTTTAATTTTTCTGATACTGATGACTTTTAGCAATCAAGCTTTCATAAAGTCCTTTAAAACAGGTTTTAGATTTAAGTGATAATATTGACAGGAAAGAGCATAGAACACATCATCCAGTAGTTATAGTTAAACAGGAGTTATATGCGTATAATTTGCTCTTGAGTCTTTAAATTGACCAATGTTGTTGGCAATCCACAACCAAAGTGGGGTAACCTGTTCCAATAAACCAATACCGAGATTCGTTAATGCGTATTCAACTCTTGGAGGTACTTCAGCGTAAACACTTCTGGATACCAAGCCATCCCGTTCCAATTCACGGAGGCATTTAGTTAGCATTTTCTGACTAATACCATTGATGTGGTCTTGGAGCGCAGAGAATCTCATACGTCCATCAATCCCCAAAGCGTGTACAATAAATAATGACCATTTATTTCCAACATGGTTTAGGATGTCGGCCTTCAGCGCATCATGATCTTTGTTTAAAACCTTACAGATATCATCCCAGGCTTTTACAATCTTCTCATCGGTAATAAGTTTTTCCATGTCGTATTTTTGTGTGTATTAGATATTCAGCAGGATCTATCTCAAATTAATATACAAAATGAGATCAGATTCTTCTATTTCTTCTATCGGCCAAAAAAATCTAAGTGACAGTTTTTGACGCTATTTCAGGGCGATAAAGCTGGTCAAAATAAATTAAAAAAATGGTAAGTATTCAGTATGTAAAATAAAAATTTCTGTATAAAATTAATAGCTTAATTATCAGTATACTAACCTGTAGGTAACTTACAAACCAAAGGGTGTCTTATCTTTTCAGCACTTTAACTATTCTAAATTTGTTCAAGCAAAAAAAACACAGTTAGTGCAACATTTATACAGCACATCATAAAAAAAATAATAGATATGGAAAATAAAGCGATTTTAATTTTGGGAGCTGGGGAACTGGGCATGCCAGTAATCCGCAATATAGCGCACGAATCAAAAAAATACAATAATGTCAAAGTCACAGTATTGCTCCGTGGTACGACAATCGAATCCGACGATGAAGAGAAAAAAAGAAATGTAGATGAAATCAGGTCATTAGGGGCATCTTTACTTGCCGCTGATCTGTCCGCCCCATCTTCAGATTTGATATCTATTTTCAAAAACTTCGATGTTGTAATTTCATGTACTGGATATGGTAGTGGAGCTGGTGGATTTCAATTGAAACTTGCAAATGCAGTACTTGATGCTGGAGTAAAACGTTACTTACCATGGCAATTTGGTGTAGACTTCGACGTTATTGGTCGCGGTAGCGCACAAGACTTATTCGATGAACAGCTAGATGTGCGTGAGCTTCTCAGGTCACAGAACAACACAGAATGGATCATCATTTCAACTGGTATGTTTACCAGCTATCTTTTCGAAAGATCCTTTGGGCTGGTAGATTTTGACAAAAAAATCGTAAATGTTTTGGGTAGTCCAGATACTGCAGTAACCGTTACCACACCAGAGGATATCGGCAAACTAACCTCAGCAATATTTTTTGCAGAACCCCAGATAAAAAACACTATAGTTTATATCGGTGGTGATACCATTACCTATGGACAGTTTGCTGATGTAATAGATTCCTTATCAGGAGAAAAATTTGAGCGTACTGTATCCGATATTAACGAGTTGAAGAATGATTTGAAAAATGACCCGACCAATTTCGTAAAAAAATACAGATCTATTTTTGGAGATGGCCGTGGTGTGTCCTGGGAACTTGAGAAAACTTTCAATTTCCAACATTCGATTAAAACTACCTCTGCAAGACAATGGGCGGAAAATAATATTGAATGGAACAAATAAACCTAATTAGTAGAACAGATGTCTTAGATGACTGTTTTATCATTCAGGTTTTGCACATATTGAATTTACCCGAATGATTTGATTTCCTGGGTAAAATGGTAATTTTAATTTATAAATTTCACTATGCTATATTCATTTAATTCTAGCAGATACTGTCCTACAGTTTTGCTATTGTTACTCTCATATTAACGGGATTAGATACAAGAGCACAATTGTTTAATCAGGATAGCCTGAAGTTAATATCCCGGCAGTTTTCCTTTACAGAAGGGCCGGCAGTGGACAAAAAGGGGGATATTTATTTTACTGATCAGCCCAATAACAAAATCTGGAAATATAGCCCTGAAAGTCATCTCTCGCTTTTTAAAGATTCAGCAGACCGTGCAAATGGATTGTACTTTAACCGTCGCAGTCAGCTGCTTGCTTGTGCGAATGAAAAAAACGAAATCTGGTCAATAAGCAATGGTGGCAAAGTTATCGTTTTACTGTCAGATGTGGATGGAAAGAAACTGAACGGACCCAATGACCTTTGGGCAGATAAGAAGGGTGGCATCTATTTTACAGACCCTTATTATCCTCGTGATTACTGGACCAGAAAAATGCTGGAAATAGAAGGGCAGAAAGTTTATTACCTGCCGTGGGGAAAAGGGAAAAAGCCATTGCAGATATTGAGCGGAATAAAACCTACAGGTATACCATTGAACCTAATGGTAAGCTCAGCGGACAGAAGCTGGTCATCGATCATGGATCTGATGGGATAACATTAGATAATCAGGGAAATATCTATTTGACCGGAAAAGGTGTATTTATTTATAGTCCGGCAGGTATACTGGTAGGTCATATTGAAGTAAAAGAGCCTTGGACAGCGAATGTTTTTTTTGGCGGTAAAAGCTGTGCTGATCTTTTTATAACTGCCTCAACTACAATTTATAAGCTACCGATGCTATCAACTTAAAATACCTCGGGATCACGATCTGGAGGGCAAGCTTTTTTATCATGTATGCCAGCGGGTACTTTTATCTCAACCGGCACCTGGAGAAAACAGCGCTTGAGATGCAACGGGCACTGGAGATCGAAAGACTAAGGTCTCAACTGGTGATTGCAGAAAAAGACTTTCTGCGGGCACAGATCAATCCCCATTTGCTTTTTAATACCCTAAATTTTATCCGGCACGCCACCAAACACAATCCGGCCAATGCATCATTGGCCATATCCGCACTGACAGACCTGATGGAATATGCACTGGAGGACAGTAAAAGTGATCATGTTCCGCTTAACCAGGAAATCGAACAGATGGAAAACCTGATCAAGCTGAACCGCCTGCGGTTCGAAGATCAGCTTAACCTGAATTATACCAAGGATATCAGCAATGAAAAGGCCATAATTTTGCCGATTATCCTGCTCACGCTGGTCGAAAACATATTCAAACATGGGATATTGAACGATCCTGATCACCCTGCCCACATTGGGATCCATGCCAATGAGCAGGAAATCTCTTTCCGGACCAGTAACCTGGCCGCAGCGAACGGTAAGACTTCTGGGGGGCAGACCGGACTGAAAAATATCAGCGCCAGGCTTGCGCATGCATATCCGCACAGTTACGATTTTGTGTATGGGACCAAAGTAAACCGCTTTGAGACGCAGTTGACAATCACCTTGGATCAAAAATCACGGAAATAATTTCAGTGCCATAGTCTCTCATGAAAAAAGGTTGAAGCTCAGCTATAGAGATCATGCTAAGCTCAAATTTACCGCGAGTGGTGACAAGCGTTTTTCAGTAATGGTGAATAGATTAGTTACGAAAAAATCCAAGCAAGCAGCTCCTTTGGGATAAATTAATAAACGGAGCATATATTATTAATCACCGTCAATATCCCCTGCACTACTTTATAAAAGATAACAGAATTCAACATGATACCATTGCCAATGCACATAATTAAGTATTTCAATCTATGCAACATCATTAGAATTATTGCGTTTAGTTTGAAATTAGCCGGATGTTAATGCCCAATTGGGATGGTTAGAAAGCTACTGTATCGGCTATGGCCTCCAGAGCTGCAGAAAACGAAAATCCTCAGCTTTTAAATATCGATATTAAATATAAACACGAATGAACAATTTGACTAAAACAATTCTACTTTTTGGATTTACTTTTTTGATTTTCCAAGCCACTAAAGCACTGGCGACGGATCTGGATTTCGACATTCATTCCGCGAGCTTGCAAATAAGCAACTACTCCACTCCTGAGGATCCCGATAGCACGCTTAACAAACCTGCGCCCGCATTCACTTTGAAGAACCTTTCGGGAAAATCAGTTTCACTCTCTGATTACAAGGGCAAAATTATTGTACTTGATTTTTGGGCTACCTGGTGCGTTCCCTGCAGAGATTCCTTTCCTTCGGTTAAGCTGGCCATGGATAAATACAAAGACAATGATGATGTCAAATTTCTTTTCATCGATACCAGGGAGGTCGATAAGAATTATAAAACCCTGGTCGAAAAATTTCTGAAAGAAACCGGATACGACTTTGATGTTTTATTTGATGAGCATGGCAAAGATGGGAAAATGAACAGATATTACCTCCAATATGTGATGCCGGGCATCCCCACTAAGATATTTATTGATAAGCAGGGTATTGTGCGTGCAAAATCCATAGGTTTTCAGCCAGGCCAGACCGCTGAAGAAGGTGCAAAGAATATTTCCATGGAGATCGAAAACCTAAGAAAATAAACCGGCCTCAGTGGGATAGGAAACAAAGCTCGCACCCCATAACCGCGGAAAGTATTTCCTGCCTTTCCGCGGTACATAAAAATTGTGTCCCGTCAATCAGATGAAAGGCACGCTAAGGAAATACATTAGTATGGGTATAACCGGTCCAGCTAAAAAACTAATGTCCCCGCCCAGAAGACTGTCCCCGTCAGGATTGTATCTAGTATGGAGGAAATTGGTTTCGGTGGCATCGTAATGGATGTTGGCGATTTCTATTTCAAGCCCGATTTTGCTTCCAACTGAACAGCAAACACAGCTTGCTGGTTTGGGTAATGTATTATTATAAGATTTATATATTGGTATTTATAGCCTGCCGGCAGACGGCTTGATGAAGCGATATAAATCGAAATGCCCCCTTGTATAGCCTACAGCTTTGCCGCTTAGCTAAAACCGCTTAGCCACATACTGAAACTGGCCACAGCTGCTGTGGCCGCCTCCACAAACTTCCCAAGGCCTGCAAAGCCCACTAACAATGATCTGCTTATCTAGAAGTTGCCCCCTCTTCATTGTTTCAGCCTCTGTAATTACAATATTTTTGCCTGGCGTAATTAGCATATGACCAAAATGATATGGGATAACTGAATATGGCAGATTGTTGCAGGTCATAGTCATTGATTTTTAACAATTACCTGTTTTCTCTAAAGAAGGTATTTAACCTATACTCAATTATAGCATCATATTTTTAATAACTGCTAGAATTCAAATGATTTTGCAAAACGCTGAAAACCGCCAACTTTGTACTGGATATAACGAAAAAAAGTGTCCTGGGAAACCAATGCCTTGAGAGATATTTCCTAAACCATAAATTTAAAAACATGAAAACAAAATTATCAATCCAAAAATCGGCCAGGATAGGAACCTTGGCGATGTTATTACTGGCAGTGATTACAACTCCGCAGCAATTATCCGCACAAGCTCCACAAGTTAAAAATGTTGTATTGGTACATGGTGCATTTGCCGATGGTTCGGGATGGAGCGCTGTCTATGCCATCCTGACTAAAAAGGGCTATAAGGTAACAGTGGTTCAAAATCCAATGACTTCACTCGAAGACGATGCTGCGACCACCAAACTCGCATTGGATAAACAAGATGGTCCAACGATTCTGGTAGGCCACTCTTACGGAGGTGCTGTTATTACCCAGGCAGGTGACCACCCCAAAGTTGCTGCATTGGTTTACGTAGCAGCTTTTCAACCGGACAAAGGAGAAACGGTGCTGCAGTGGGTAATGACCGCTCCACCAGCTCCGGAAAGCGGAATACTTAATCCAGATGAGAAAGGGATGGTTTATTATGATCTGGCAAAATTCCATGCGGGTTTCGGTGCGGATATTCCCAAAGCGCAAGCTGAGTTTATGGCAGCCTCACAGGGTGCCTTTAATGTCAAAGGTTTTGTAACTCCGCTAACTGGTGCTGCATGGAAAACAAAACCAACCTATGCGGTAGTTTCCACCGAGGACAAGACCCTTGTTCCCTCGATTCAAAAAGCAATGTATAAGCGTTCCAACACTAAAGTCACAGAAGTAAAAGGAAGTCATGCGGTATTTATTTCGCAGCCTGAACAGGTTGCAAAAGTTATCACCGATGCGGCGACGGCCGTCAAATAACTTGGATATTAACCATTAAAGAGATGGAAAAATATAGTTTTCCGGTACAATCAGATTGCGCTGCAAGACCGTTTGCTTTGCAGCGCATATTTGATCTGTTCCAATCCCGTTGGTCAAATTTACTACCGGTGTTTCAGGGGCTATTTACTAATTCATCAGCAACGGAAATTGAACATTATACATTATGGAAGAAATCGAAAAACAATATCCGATTGAGAAAGATAAAGCGCTTTCAAAAAAAACAAAAAAATTCCTTACAGCATTCAATGCCCTAAAATCGACCGAAGCAGTAAATTTATCGGTTACTGATGCGAGAAAAGCTTTCGCCGATCTTCAAGCATCCGGCGAAGTCGACTATTCTGGAATTGAGGAATCTGAACTGAGCATGGATTCAGGCGGATATAAGATAAAACTTAATATTTTAAGACCTGCCAACAGTGAAGGAACTTTGCCCTTTTTTGTTTTCATACATGGTGGGGGCTGGGTTTTGGGTGACTATCCGAGCCAAAAACGAATGGTAAGGGATTTGGTTGTCCGATCAGGCACAGCAGGGATTTTTGTAAATTACACGCGCTCACCTGAAGCGAAATATCCCCGGGCACTGGATGAAATTTCCGCCACACTGGACTGGTTATCAAAAAACGGTCATAACCATAGTCTGGATGGTACACGGATGGCTCTTGTAGGCAACAGTGCCGGAGCGAACATGGTCATCGCCAGCGCTATCCGGGCACTTGAAAACAAGGGACCCGAGATCAAACTACAAATACTAATGTGGCCGGTAACAAGCTACACGGCAAGCTGGAAGTCTTATGATAAGTACGGCAATGACAGGTTTTTAACTTCCCAAAAAATGAAATGGATGTTCGACAACTATACTAACGATGAGCAGGCACTAAATAGCATTTATATCTCCCCAGTCCTTGCAGAGCGCAAGCAACTTAAAAAGCTTCCCCCAACATTAATTCAGGTGGCAGAAGCTGATATTTTGCGGGACCAAGGTGAAAAATTTGGCCGAAAACTGGATCAGGCGGGTGTTAAGGTAACCACCATACGCTATAATGGAATGATCCATGACTTCGGTATGCTTAATCCCTTGGCAAACCTAACCCAGGTGAAGTCCCTGATTACGCACGCATCAGCTGAGTTGCAAAAATATCTGTCTGCTTAAGTGTAAATGAGCCTATTTTCCATACATAGATTAACAGATGATGCCACCCCTTCTTCAACAGTTATTGAATTTTGTAAGTCTTTCAACAGTTCCCCATGAACAATTGAACTGGCTGATCAGACACAGCAAGATCCGAAAATTTGAAGCAGGAGACTTTGTGGGGGTGCAGGGAAGGAAAATTGATGGACCACATTTTTTAATGAAGGGAAATATTTTAATGTTTATCTATCGTGGAAAGGAAAGGCAAGATCTTTTAACACTGGAAACGGGTGATATCTTTGGATACCTCCCCTACTCAAGAAGCGACATTGCACCATTAAATGCACTTGCACTCGATCAGGTCGAAGTATTATCCTTTGAAACCTTAATGGTGAGGGAAATGATCAGTTTACATTTTGAACTCACGCAGTCATTGGTGCATATCATGAACAACAGGGTCAAAAATTATACTACCCTTCAGCAACAAAATGACAAGATGGCGTCGCTTGGAAAATTGGCAGCGGGTTTAGCTCATGAATTAAATAACCCAGCCTCCGCATTAATCAGTGATGCTTCAGCACTCAAAGCACATCTTCGGGCCGATCGGTTGGTCAATAATTCATTAACAGTGGAATGTTGGGGAAATGTGCCCATCGCGGAAATAGATAACCACCTTATTGAAATTATCTCCGCATATCAGGAAACTGAATTATCTTACAAAGCGCGGGATCAAAAGGAAAATAGCATCACCAACTGGATGGATAGTAATTCTATCCATCATACTGAAGAGATGATCGAAATCTTTGTAGATTTCAATATTGGCAAGGACTCGCTTGACTTTTTCAAATCGCAGCTTCCGCAAAAAGCACTCGAAGCGGTATTTGAGCGTCTATCGCACACCCTTATTACCGAAAAAATTGCTCATAACATTCAGGTTGCTTCCTCCCGGATATCAGATTTGGTCCGATCAGTCAAAATTTATACACATATGGACCGTAGCCAAAACAAGTCATATACAGATGTACATGATGGACTGGATAATACGATCCGAATGCTCGGACATAAAATCAGGGCTGGAAAAGTTCATATCATCAGGCGCTATGGCGAAGGAATTCCACTGGTAAATGGGTACACCGGAGAACTTAATCAGGTTTGGACCAATCTGATTGATAATGCAATTGACAGCATACTTGAAAATAAACAGGGATCACTAACAATTGTAACCGAGCGCGAGCGCAACAACATCAAGGTTAGCTTTACCGATGATGGACCTGGCATTGCCAAAGAAATCATAAATAACGTCTTTGATCCCTTTTTTACGACTAAACCAATTGGTACAGGCACAGGCATGGGGCTGGAAAATGTCAGAAGGATTATACTCAGACATGGTGGGTCAGTTAAAGTAAATTCAGTTCCGGGAAACACTGTCTTTACAGTTTGCATCCCGATTGACAATCAGCAAAATTGAATGACAGATTAAATAAAAATGGAAAAACCTTTAATTTTTTTGATAGATGATGACCATCAAGTCCTCCATGCAATCACACGGGATTTAAAATCCCAGTATGGGAAAAAGTATAAGATCATCAGCAGTAGTTCTGCCCACCAGGCCTTAGAAAGCATTTCCGAATTGAAGAATCAGTCCAGGGCCATTGCTATTTTTATCAGCGACCAGCGTATGCCCGAAATGCAGGGTGTCGAATTTTTAAAAGAAGCCATGGCCATTTTTCCCGAGGCGAAACGGGTACTGTTAACTGCATACAGCGATACTCAGGCAGCCATAGAGGCCATAAATCGTATCCAGTTGGATTATTACCTGATGAAGCCCTGGGATCCTGCAGGAGAAGGTTTATATCCCGTCCTGGATGAACTCCTCTCCGACTGGCAGGCTAATTACCGTCCTGAATTCAAAGGAATCAAGCTGATCGGATTCCAATATTCGCCCTTCTCGCACAAGCTAAAGGATTTCCTGGCAGGCAACCTGATTCCATACCGATGGCTGGATATCGAGAAAGATCCGGAGGCAAACTTGTTACTTCAACTCAACCGGTTAAGTTTAGAGGATTTACCTATTGTTATAACCGAGGAGGGAAAAGTTTTTATCCAGCCAGATGTTTATTCTTTGGCATTAAGAATCGGGACAGATGCGAACGTGACTACAGAAATGTATGATGTCGTTATTATCGGAGCGGGTCCTGCAGGACTTGCTGCTGCTGTCTATGGCGCTTCTGAAGGTCTAAAAACCCTTTTAATAGAACGGAAAGCTCCGGGCGGACAAGCAGGAACTAGTTCGAGAATAGAAAACTACCTGGGCTTCCCTTCAGGGCTGACGGGTGCTGACCTGTCCCGAAGGGCGATCAGCCAGGCGATAAGACTTGGCGCGGAGATACTTTCTCCAAAAGAAGTATTGTCCATCAGCGAGATGGACAACTACAAAACCATAACACTCCATGATAGCAGCTCAATAAAGTGTCGGGCAGTTATTATAACTACAGGGGTCGACTATAGAAAACTCGATACCAAGGGCGTTAGCGATTTTACAGGTGCCGGAATCTATTATGGAGCGGCAGTAAGCGAGGCGGCCTCATGTAAAGGGCAGGAGGTTTATATCGTTGGAGGCGGCAATTCCGCAGGCCAGTCTGCGGTTTACCTTTCTAAATTTGCTAAAAAAGTTCATATAATCATCAGACGAGAAAGTTTATTAAGTACGATGTCTTCCTACCTTATCAAGCAAATTGAAAGCCTGCCTAACGTTGAGGTTATGACTACTTGCAAAATAAGGGAGGCTTTAGGCGGGAACCACCTGGAGGATTTATTAATTGAAAATATAAAAAGCAAGCGCCTTGACAGGCACAAGGCGGCCGCATTGTATATTTTTATAGGCGCTAAACCTTTCACTGATTGGCTGGGAGATGCTATAGAACGGGACGTTAACGGCTTTATTAGAACCGGGCAAAACTTGCGGTCTGACAGCAGGTTTGGGGAATTCTGGAAGCTTAAAAGAGACCCTTACTTACTTGAGACCAGTATCCCCGGTATATTTGCCGCAGGAGACGTACGTTCTGGAGCAATGAGCCGGGTAGCCTCGGCAGTTGGTGAAGGTTCGATGGCAATTTCTTTTGTCCACAAATATTTAGCAGAGAATTAATTAAGCAGTTTTAAAACGATGTCAGAGAACAATATTGTAAGTATGCACATCAGGGAAATTAGCTCAATTTTCAATTGAATTAAAAGAAAAATCGATTAACAATAAAATAAGGAAGACATGATTAACGAAAACAAAAAATTTAACACTTTCCACATGAGATGGGAAGATGATTACGGTTACGTTCAGGCGGTAAAAAATGGAAACATGGTCTATATTTCAGGTCAGTTAGGCCACGACGAAAAGGGTGTTTTGGCAGAAGGGATGGATAAGCAAATGGAGTTAGCTTATGCAAATATACTTAAACTTTTGCAGGGCTTCCATTATATTGAAGATGATGTCATTGAAGAAGTAATTTATGTAACCGACATGCAGGCAGGCTTTCAGGCAAGAAAGGCTATTGGCGCTAAGTTTTATCCGGACCCTAAAAGAATTGCCAGTTCAATATTAGGCGTAAAGGAACTGGCTTTACCTGGCCAATATGTGGAGATAAAAATAGTAGCCATGAAATAGACAACAGGCATAGCTTTACAGAATTTACCTGTAATTCGTCAAGATGAAAACGATATTAATCATAGATCCGGACCTCAACCTGCTGGAAGTTCTTTGTCATGCACTGGAAATGAATAACTACGAAGCTATTGGGTACTCCGGGCACGAACTGGAACTGATTAATTTAATTCAAAGTATAGCACCATCACTGATTCTCATTAACCTATCTTTACCTTCTGATAAATCCGTAGAGTGGTGCTGTCGAATGAAATTTTTATATCCGAATCTCCCTATCGTTGCAATGAGTTGCAATGAAAACATTTTTAAGAAAAAGAATCGTTGGATATTTGATGCGAATATTGGCAAGCCCTTTGACCTTACTTCCCTGTATGCACTTATTGAAAGACATATTGGAATAACTTAACAAAACAGCTGGTCCCGGATCATATTATCTATCAACCTTCTCGCAATTGATAGTCTAAAGGGCTATCAAAATAATGATAACAGGTATAACTCCTGTGATTTTCCATTTCTTAAATTTCAGGCGAACTTTATTGAAAATTAATCACATGGTTGATTTGACGCAATTTAAGGCAGCCAGACATTCATTCATCCCATTCTATTGTTGATACCTTCTTCAATAAGGCGGAAGAAACTAAAAAACTGGTAGCGGCCCAGACTAATAACCCCGTATTTGCAAGTTAAATTATAACAGGGAATGACTAGAGATAAACTTCAGGTGCTGAATGAAAATACTTTGGGCGCAGAAAATCCGGTTCTGCACCTAATCGGATATGGGGATTTCCAATGCACATTATCGCGTTCATCGCATGTAGCAATCAGGCAGCTCCTAAAAAAATGTGGTCAGTGGTTTTCTTTCACCTTTCGTAACTATCCTTACACAGCAAGAAACCGTTATGCCTTTGATGCCGAATGTGCAGTGGAAGCGGCAGGAAAACAAGGCAGATACGGGGAAATGCACCATGCTGTATTTCGGGCACAGGCTACTGGCAGTGATGATTTATTCCTGTCTCTTGCAGAATCGTTTAATCTTGATAAGCGCCAGTTTTTTAAGGACAGCATCAGCGAAAATGTACACAGAAGAATACATTTGGATTTCCAGGCAGGGCATCTTGACGGTTTGAAAAGCACTCCGGCCTTTTTGATAAATGGAGATTTTTTTCAGGGAAGTTTGAAGGAGCTGTTTGAATTAACCAAAAAAATTTTCAGCGGGTTGTCTGGGCGAGGTTAAACAACCAATAGACAGACACGATTATCCCGCCGTATCATTTAAGTAACCCATTCCAACAAAATAAGAAATATGGAAAAAACGATTAAAGGTATTCATCATATCACAGCGATTGCCGGTGATGCCAAAAGAAACTATGATTTTTATTCCCGTATACTCGGGCTTCGCCTCATTAAAAAAACAGTGAATTTCGATGATCCTGAAACCTATCATCTATATTATGGAGATAAGATGGGTACACCGGGAAGCATTTTGACATTTTTTCCAAATGAAGGAATCCCACCGGGACGACCTGGAACACGTCAAGCCACTGCGATAGGATACTCCATAGACAAGTCAAGCATCGACTTTTGGAAACAACGCTTTAAGAAGAATGGCATAAATTTTATCGATGTAGCCGAAAAATTCAACGATCCATATCTAACAGTTTTTGACCCCGATGGACTTCGTTTGGAGCTGATAGGTTCTTCGAAAGAAGATACTCGCTTACCCTGGACATCCACGGACGTGCCTGTCAATAATGCCCTGAAGGGATTTAACGGTATAACTTTAATGATCAATGAGTTAGCGCCAACAGCGCACATACTGACAAAAGTATTTGGCTACCGATTAGTTGAGCAAAAGGATGATCTTTTCCGTTTTATTACCGACTCCGTTCCAAATGCGGCAATCATTGATCTTTTAGTTAGGAAATCTGAAACTCCAGGACACGTATCTACAGGATCGGTACACCATGTCGCTTTCAGGGTTAGAGATGAGAAGATTTTGATGGCATTCCGGGAGACGATCGTTGGGCTTGGACTAAGGGTCACTGAAAAAATTGACAGAAACTATTTCTATTCGATTTATTTCCGCGAACCTGGAGGGGTTTTATTTGAACTGGCCACTGAAAATCCCGGTTTTACGGTAGATGAACCTCTGGAGAGCCTTGGAGAGAAGTTGATGTTACCTGCGCAATATGAGCAGCTGCGTGAAACCCTTGAAATCACACTACCTAAATTAATATAATATGAGTGCGATGGAAGAAAAATATCTGGTCGGCGGACAGGCTATTGATTCAGCTGGAGGTGTACTCATTATGATTCACGGTAGAGGCAGTAATGCTTCAGATATAATGGAGCTTTGTGATGAGCTTGAGATTGAGGGAATGGCCATATTCGCTCCTCAAGCGCCACACAATAGCTGGTACCCTTATAGTTTTATAGCCCCGATTGCTACCAATCAACCGGCAATAGACCTTTCACTGAGCATTGTAGACGAACTTGTCAAGCATGTAGTAAATCATGGTATAACCCGGGAAAGGATCTTTTTCATGGGATTTTCTCAGGGTGCATGCTTGATGCTGGAGTATATCAGCCGAAATGCGAAGAAATACGGCGGTGCTATTGCTTTTACCGGAGGCTTGATTGGAGAAGTTCTGAAAGGCGATAATTATAAGGGTGATCTTTCAGGAACCAGGATATTGATGACCACAGGAGATTTGGATCCGCACGTGCCCCTGATTAGAGTTAAAGAGTCAGTGACGCAACTTAAAATTCAACACGCAAATGTCAGGTTGGAAGTATACAAGGGTAAATCACACGGCATCCTGATGGATGAAATTAATATTGCCAATAACTGGATATTTAATCGTTAATAGGTTCAGATTATAAGGCGCATAGCATGAAAAAGACATTATAATCACGAGAGGCTATGCGGGTGCGGATGGTGAGACCAATTTTTCAGGTCATCGAATATCCACTTCCGGATGCCTGCCCCCTTGGCTTTCTGTCTGGTCGGTTTCAAGTCAAAGAAATGACTTTTAGAACAGTCAAACCAGATTACAATGATTATCATCAAGCTCCGTACCGGCAGTTTGTAGTGTTGCTAGATGGTGCTGTTGAGATAGAGACATCTCTGGGTGAAAAAAGGCAATTTCAGGCGGGGCAGATCCTGCTCATTGAGGGTACCACCTAAAAACTACACGAAGTCAAAATCTTGGGTACAAAACCAGAACCCGCTATTTATAATCCTAAAATGATAAAACCTGATCATCAGGTTTGCAATTAATTAGTAGTCCACATTAAATTTTCAACTGATGATTCAACAAATGAAATGCGCTTCAAAAAGACTATTGTCTTTAACTCATGAATGCATTCCTTTATTGGCATGTATGCTGGTAATGTTCCAAGCATATCTAATTGCGCCTCTCGCACAGAGTTTAGCGGTGGACTTTGCCTCTCCATTGCCTGCGCTTGGCATTCCAGTATTTGCGATAGCATTTTCTATTGCCTCCGCAGCAACGGCCTATTTAAAGATTAATCTTACAATTCGTAAGCATTTGTTACTCGCACTTGCTTCTATGGCTTTAGGAAATTATTTGTTAAGTATCAGCCAGGCTGCAGTTTTTTTTCTCTTAACCAGGGCATTGATAGGTTTCGGGACCGGCACTCTGCTGCCAATGGCTATTCTCCACTGCATTTGTTATACCAAAAAGCCAAAGTCTCTAGAGCGTATCGTACCGGTTGTTTTTGCACTCGCCACGGGTATGACGTTTTCCCCAAGCATTGGCGGGTGGTTAAATGGAATTTATGGCTGGCGAACTCTATATCAATGTCTAAGCATACTATGTTTTTTGCTGTTTGTTTTCTGCTTTATAGGGAAAGCACAAAAATTCGCACCGGCAATAACGCCCTGTGAAAAAGCCGGCGAGGTAAAAACTGTGGAGCGTACAGCTGGATTTATATACGGCTTTTCGTTTTTTACAGGCCTGTTTCACTCTGGTGTCTTCGTTTGGATCAGCCATTATTTCACAGTTCAATACCGCCTGAATGAATTTGAGATTGCGACCGAACTATTTATTTTTGGTTTTCCCGGTTTTGTAGTATCCTTTCTAATCCACCGTTTACAGATGGATAAGAAAATGATAACCGTTCTATACGCCACCATGGGATTAACCATTTTAGGGCTTTTAGTACTCTGGGGTGATTTATCTTTAGGATTGGCTGAATGCCTGCTAGCCATTATTTCAATAGGCTTCGGTTGTAGTCAGCCATTGTTTGTGGGTCTTGTGAAGTTTCCTCAGGGAAGACAAACTCTTTTGTCTCCCGCCGCTCATGGAACAGGATTTTTATTTGGAGGTTACGGAGTTGGCCCCTTAGTGATGTTGGCATTGCTCAGCATAGATATGTTTATCGGGTTAATATTTTTGATCTCAACGGTAATCGCGCTAGGTTATATCTCGCTCCGTGTTTGGCGAAAAAACGCTATCCTTGCCAATTCGGTTGTTATTTAGCTACAAATCGACTAAGCCTTGAAGGAATCCGGGGTATAGATATTTTTGACGAAAGAAACGCCCATATCCTCCGGATTTTAAGGTTCGGTAAATCTAAAAAAACATCCGCCTTTCCCCTTTATTATTTTCCTTCAACAAAACCATTATTGTTGTTTGGGAAGAAGCTAAATAACAACAATTCTGGATCTGACTTATTGCTTGGTGAGTCTAAAACCATACTTGGCATCAACACGAACATTTTTGGAATGTAAACTGCATACCAATCGCCACCAACGGAAGTTACGTTTTGAAATCACATTACCTGCGAAGCACTTTGCATTACCGGCCTTATGAGCTGAGCTGATGGGAAAGTAACAACAACGTGCATCAAGCACTGCGCCACCACATGACAAGAGCCTGATCAAGCACTGCGCCGGTGCGAAACGCGAATGGTTTCTATATGCCGTTCTTCAAACACAGACCGATGGCAAATACCCGACCAAGGATCTTTGTTCAGCGGTCCGGGCCTAACGGAAATAAGCACTAACATTTATCATAGTGCATTATAGTCCAGAAATCCTTTCTTTCTTAAACTCAAGCTTTTCACGAATACCCGTTAACGGGTAAAATGCTATCAACTAATCCAACAATGATAACACCTGCTCATCAACAGGCCAATTTTTATTTAGAATATCTTCAAGGTATTTGATCTCGTCCGGGTACGCGGTGTTTTTTCTCTTGGCAAAATAAAGGGTATTTTCTACAGCAGGACTTCCATCCCATGCCAATTTTATACCTTTTTCAGCGAGTTCTTTACCGCATAGGAAATCGGGTACAACAGCGAAACCCTTATTATTGGACATACACCTTAAAATCGATGCAAAAGAAGGCACTACGTATTTTGGCCTGAAACTTGGTAGTGCGTCGAAACTTGCTGACCAGAAATTTTTAAGGTATTCCATGTCGTAGGCTGTAGTATACCAGACCTGATTGTTTAACCATTCCCTAAGCGCCGGGCGGTTATCTTGTAAGAGGAGTTCTTCAAATTCCTGGGTGTCGGTCTGATTACCACAAATTAGTATAATTTTTTCTTTATTGAATGGTCTATAATCAAGGTTATGCTGTGTACCCTTGAGGGTAGTAAGAATCAGATCTAAAGTACCATTGTTCAGATCCTGGAGCATCTGCGGACAGTCGCCAAACCTTGTAACCAGGTTAAAGGGCAAATCTGTGATGTGTGCCTCCAATACATGCTGAAATATTTCCATTGACATGCCCACACTAACAGTTGGTTTTTCAGCTTTTGATTTTCTGCGGAAGATATGTTCCGCTTCTTCCAGCTTATTCATGTGGTCGATTATAAAATTATACAACATTGTCCCTCTTTCCGTGGCTACCATTTTTCTGGTATCCCGATCAAAAAGCCTATGCCCGGCAAAAGATTCAAGGGAGCTTAAGTGCAGGCTAACACCTGGTTGGGAAATAAACAAATCTTTTGCTGCAGCCGATAGTGTTCCAGCTTCATAAATTACTTTAAAGGTTCTGAACCATTCTAGATTAATCATTGTTTGTTGGTTTAAGTTTTTTACTAATTGTTAGGTACAACTTGCAGGGTTAACATTCGCAGAGCGGTATGGCTCTTCGCTGTTTTGCTCCCACAATTTATATCGCCTCGGTCAGCCACTGGATAATATCCCGAATGACAATTCCGTTGTATGTATCGTTGAGGAGGTCATGATAATGACCTTCATAGAGTTTTAGTAGCTTATTTGGAGAAGATGCCTGTTTTTCAAATAATTCACTTCCAGATGGCAAAGTTGCTCTATCGGCGGTACCATGAAGTACCAGCAGCGGAAGCTCAATTGCACTTATTTGTTTTTTGAGATATTCTGATGCCAGCAACAGCTGCTGCATCGTCTTAGCAGGCTGTCTTTCGTGACTAAGAAGTGGGTCATTGTTCATTTTTAGAACATGAGCGGCATTACGGGAAAAATCTTCATTGGTTAATTTGACTAACCGAATATGAGGAATAAAACGGGCAAGGAATTTTATTGCTGCAAGAGCAGGTGCCGGCGCCGGAAGTTTAAATGCAAAACTTTCTAAGATTAACCCTTTAAGTCTATGCTGGTTTTTAACAGCATAAGCAGCGGCAAAAACACCTCCTGCGCTATGTCCAAAAAGGAAAACCGGTAGCAATGGGTATCTGGCGGACGCAATACCGATGAGCGTATCAATATCGGCCAATATATGCTTAAAATCAGGTACATAAAATCTTTCACCTTCTGACTGTCCCCTACCGACCAGATCCAGCGCATAAACCTCGAAACCATTTTCGTTAAGCTGATATGCAAACTCTTGATAATATCCGCTGTGTGAGTTGAGTCCATGAATAACTGTAATTATTCCCTTAGGCTGGCCCTGAGTTTTCCAGTTCCGATAAAAAATGTTCTGGCCTTTCTGATTTAAAAACGTTGCAGTTTGTTCACTGTTTGACTTCATAACCAAAGAGTAGTCAATTATGTGCCATAAGTAAAAAAAAGGCAAACGTAAACTGAATTAATTTTAAAATACTGATTATCAGATAAATAAAATATTTTTAATTATGCATTTTGACTCACAGATAAAAAAAACTCCATTTTTTTCGGAGTTTAAACAAAGTAAACTCTGAAAATATCGGAGTTGACCTATCAGCAAAATATCTGATGGGAAATCGTCCTGCACCGAAAGGCTTCATGGGATTTGGCTGTTCGTGCCAGCCACCAACTTTATGGAATGTTTTAAATTGCCGATTCCCGGAGACCTCGTCAATTAATTATAGGCAGGCAATAGTTATACTCACCACGTAGTGATCACCTTATGTGTGAATCTGGAAATTAGGCATTCATAATTTTAATAATACCTGGTATAAATAGGCTAATATACAATTTTTGGCATTGGCCGGTACTTTTGATATGCCGCTATTACAAATCAGTTATAGCTGCGTACACTCAATATTTACGTTAAAATTAATTGCAAGATTATGAAAAATCAAACTACGTATCAATTCATTGACATTAATGGTGTCAATATTTTCTACCGCGAGGCTGGGCTGAAAACGGCTCCAACATTGGTATTGTTACATGGCTATCCAACATCCTCGCACATGTTCCGCAACCTGATTGACAGTCTATCCGGTAAATATCATTTAATCGCCCCTGACTATCCTGGTTACGGAAGAAGTGAACAGCCTCCTATCGCAGACTTTGATTACACGTTTGACAACTTTGCCGAGATAATTTCCACCTTGCTTCAAAAACTGGAGATATCAAAGTATAGTCTTTACCTGATGGATTACGGTGCCCCGGTTGGCTGGAGGATCGCTTCGGCAAATCCAGAAAAAATTGACACATTGATTGTCCAGAATGGTTGCGCTTATGAAGAAGGCCTGGAAACTTTCTGGGACCCGTTCAAGGCTTATTGGAAAGACAGAAATGATAAAGCTGCAGAAAGTACGCTTGAAACCTTTCATCAACCGGACGGGTTAAAATGGCAATATACTCACGGGGTACCTGATACCTCGGTAATAAGTCCTGATAATTGGGAGATCGATCTGCGCCATCTTGAACGACCCGAAAATAACCAGATCCAACTGAACTTATTTTATGATTACGGGACTAACCCACCAAACTATCCTAAATGGCAACAATACTTTAGAGACCATAACCCTGAAATGCTTATTGTCTATGGAAAAAACGATTACATTTTTCCTGTGAGTGGAGCTGAAGCATACAAAAAGGATGTGAAAAACCTTGAATACCATTTGTATGATGCGGGGCATTTTGCCCTTGAAAGTAAGGGAGATGAGATGGCTGCAGTAATTGAGAATTTTTTAGACCGTAAGATTAAAAGATCATAAAGCCTAGGGGGTATTAAGCCGTAGGACTCTATGCTCTGGATGCGATAGCCTCCCCCAATAATAATATATGCGCTTCATAATAAACACAAAAGTCCCGCGCAGACACATTTGTTATCACACATAATTATTTTACAAAATCAAATAAGATGAAAAAATTAATTCTATTATCAGTTGGTCTCATAACTTCTATGTATGGATTTGCACAAAAGCCAAGTCCGCAATTACTGAACCCTACAAACCATACACTGGTTTTAATAGACTATCAAAGTCAGATGGCATTCGCTGTCAAAAATCAGCCCATTGAAGTGCTCAGGAATAATGCGGCATTGAGCGCCGGAGCATCCAAAATATTCAACATACCAACAGTGGTCACAACTGTGGCAGCAAAATCATTCAGCGGACCTGTATTTCCTGAAATCAGTACATTTTATCCGGTTTCTTCAACGACTATTATTGATCGAACCACTATGAATTCCTGGGAAGACGTCAATGCGCACAAGGCAATTACAGGGAAGGGTAAGAAAATACTGGTTATGGGTGGTCTCTGGACAAGTGTTTGTATAGTTGGCCCGGCATTGTCGGCGATCAATGAAGGATATACGGTGTATGTAATTACTGATGCCAGTGGTGATGTTTCCACTGAAGCACACGAGCAGGCCATTACCAGAATGGTTAAAGCAGGTGTCCACCCTATAACATCACTTCAGTATCTGTTAGAGCTGCAGAGAGACTGGGCCAGATCAGAAACGTACAATGCGACTACCGATCTTATTAAACAATATGGAGGAGCATATGGTATCGGCATCCAGTATGCAAAGGAAGTAATGAAACATTAAGGATTACATACACGGGGACAGCATAAACGTTGTCCCTTTCATTCCGCTAGGTCATGAAACTAACAAACACAACCATATTTTTGATCATTGCATTCTCGGGAAATGTATTCTCCCAGCAGAAAGTTGACAAAATCATCCTAAACGGTAAAATCATCACGCTGAACGACGAGCAGCCATCTGCTGAAGCAATTGCTATTGCGGGTAATAGAATTATTGAACTTGGAAGTAACCAAAGAATAAAAAAATACCTCAGGAAGAATGTACAGGTCATTGACGCCAGAGGAAAAACGGTTATTCCCGGGATTTATGATTCCCATCTCCATGTCATTCGCGGTGGGCGGTTTTATAATGCGGAACTGAGGTGGGATGGAGTGACCACACTGGCAGGCGCGTTATCAATGCTCAAAGAACAGGCTTTGCGTACACCCACAGGACAATGGGTAAGAGTTGTCGGTGGATGGAGTGAGTTTCAGTTTAAAGAAAAACGCCTGCCTACCCTGGATGAAATCAATGCTGCAACAGGCGATACCCCAGCCTTCATCTTGCATCTATATGGGCAAGCATTCTTAAATAAGGCGGGAATTCAAGTCCTGGGCATCACAGGCGACACACCCAATCCAACCGGCGGACTAATCCAAAAGAACCCGGATGGCGAACCTACAGGACTTCTAGTTGCCGAGCCCAATGCATTCATATTGTATTCTACACTATCAAAGCTTCCCGAACTTACAATGGAAGAAAAAATCAATTCCACAGAACGGTTCATATACGATTTAAATTCATTGGGTGTGACAAGTGTAATGGATGCCGGAGGCGGATTCCAGAATTTTCCGGATGACTATCAAATTACTGATATGTTATCGACTAGCCGGAAATTAAATGTAAGGTTACCATACTACTTATTTGCTCAGAAACCAGGAACAGAATTGGAAGATTACCTGAAATGGATCGGTATGGTTGATATTTCAGAACATCAAAGTGACGTTCAAGTGAAAAACCAGACGACTGAATATCGTGTGCTGGGCGCTGGGGAAAACTTAGTGGCCTCGGGTGGAGATTTTGAAAATTTCCTCAAGCCAAGGCCTGAACTTCCTCTGGCGATGGAGAATCAGCTGAAGGCGGTAATAAGTGAACTGGTAAAAAACCGTTGGCCATTTCGATTGCATGCAACTTATAATGAGAGTATCACTAGATTTTTGAATGTTATGGAACAAGTAAATCAGGAAACACCGTTCAATGGTTTGACCTGGTTTTTCGACCATGCTGAAACTGTGAGCGATGCAAATCTAGACCGGATAAAGGCTTTAGGCGGGGGGTTAGCAATCCAAGACCGCATGGCTTTCCAGGCTGAGGGATTTGTTTCAAGATATGGAAAAAATGCTGCGCTCCACACACCTCCCATCCGCAGAATGCTGAACAAGGGTTTACGTGTTGGGGGTGGTACAGATGGCACAAGGGTCTCAAGTTTCAATCCCTGGATCGGAATCTATCAATTTGTATCCGGAAAGTCAATGGGTGGATTAAAATTCGCATCCAGCGAAAATCAGGTGGACAGGATATCCGCACTGAAAATATATACCCTGGGAAGTGCTTCATTAATTCATCAGGAAAACGAGCGCGGGATGCTGAAGAAAAATTTCCTGGCAGATTTGGTCATTCTGAATGCTGACTACCTTGGCGTTGAAGAGGAGAAAATAAAAGATATTCGCTCAGTGCTAACCATTCTGGACGGCAAAGTTATATTTGGCGCCCGGGAATATCAAACAATCGCACCGCGAGTTCCAAAGGCACTGCCGGATTGGAGTCCGGTCAATTTCTATAGCGAGTATCAAAGCCGCTAAATAGAAATCACAATGCTCAACATCAAAGGCAAAACTTTTAATTAAGTATTTGCCTTTTTTTGGCATATAACTTCTTTACACTTGTCAAACCAGGATTTCGAGTACAAGTTAACTGCTTACTATTAGTAGCTTCGAATCCCAAACCATCCTGGAGCTGGAAAAGCATTAAAATTTATAAGAAAGCTGTGTATTGAAAAACCTGGAGTTTGCATTAATGGGAACGACGTGTTTAATAAAACCACCGACTCTAAAATATTGGTAGCCGGCACTCAAGGAAAAATGATTATTAATCCGGTAATCTGCACTCAACAAATAGGTCGTGCCAATGTAACGCGCTATGGAATTTGAGCCTGCAATATTGAAGCTTCCACTTGGGTGAAAGATGCCGTCCTGGAGTGAATACCGCCAGTTATAAACCAGGTCGATCTGAAATAAAAATCTATCGGTAAAGTTGAGTGTCAGATATGGATGAATATCTATGAGGTTGGATGGTCCGATTAACGGATTAAATCCAAAGTAACCACCTTTCGGGTATAAAGGGTTAAAACTATTCAATTTTTTATCCAATGCATTTTTGTCTCCTGATATGTAATCATTCCGCAGGTTCACCGTCGGTGTAAATTTAACCCCGTTAAATCTATAACGCAGTTCGATAGCCAGCGTCCATGCGCTGATTTGATTTTGACCAAACTTTCCGAACTGGTAGGCTGTCTCTATATTATACATAAAGAGTTTATCATCCTTCCAGTGACGAATCGCCACAGTATGCCGGACTTCCCTGTCCGTTCCCGCTTCAAATCGAGACTGCTCCCGCATGGCACCAAGATAATAGAAGTCAAAATTACCGGTTTGAGCAGACCTAATGTCTGAATAGGCGCCCCAAAGGTTTCCCTGCAATTTGGTTTGATTGTCAAACAAGCCTGGATTAGTTCTATCTATGGCTAAAACAAAAGCATCAATTCTCACCTTTGGTTTATTGTAAGAGAATTTTAAACCGGTAAAATACTGACGACTGTTGTTTCCGTCTCTAACTGAAATTAACCTACCCGAACCATAATCGAGCTCTTGACGGCCAATCCTAAGTAGAAGTTGCTGTTCAGGAGTGGACGAAAAGTCGTAATCTATAAAAAGGTCCTGAACGTCAAGCTTGTCCTCATCTAAGGTTGAAACTGCATATTTACTGCCATTTTCAAGGCTGCTGTTTAACTGCGCAAAAAACCTGAAATTATCACCGGAACGAACGCCCGCGTGCAGGGAATAACGCTGAAGAAAGGAGTAATTGAACCCCTGATTGGCAATCCAGTTTTCATCCTCTTTAAGTGCCCACTCAGAACGTATTTCACCGCCAATTGACAGTATCACCGGACCAGAAGAGAAAATTTGTGAATGCTTCAGGCGGTTATATAAGTTTCTGCTCGAATCCGCCAGATGGGTATAATCCTCATCAAACCTAAGCAACATAAAACTTTGTGCCTGTACATTTTCCCCAGCGAAGGCTGCAATCAAAACTAAAGCTGATATTTTCAATAAATACTTTATGCCAATCATTGCATTTCTAATTGCTTTTTCTAAGCGTCTGCTCCAACTCAGTCAAACCGCTTTGAGCTTAACATGGCAGCCTGAAACGAACCTTTTCTGTTAGATTTTGATGCTTCCAATCGCTTTTTCCAGGGCAGTATCACGCGTTTCAGATAATGCAAATCCCTCGGCCCGGCATACAGTTATATCATTCATCCCAATAAAAGTCAACATGAATTTTAAATATGGAGTTAAAAAATCCTTTTTTATTTCCTCCCCTAAGCTGTATATGCCACCAGTTGTGACAGCAAGAAAAACCTTCTTTCCACTAAGCAGTCCAATAGGGCCCTTGTCAGTATATTTAAAGGTAATTCCTGCGCGGGTTATGTGGTCAAACCAGGCTTTCAATGTTGATGAAACCCCAAAATTATACATCGGTGCACCAATCACTACAAAATCTGCCCAGTTGAGCTCTTCTATTGCTGAATTAGAATGTTTTATTGCCTCCCTATGCTCCCCGGTATGTTTTTCCACATCTGTAAAAAAAGCGTTCAGATGTACCTCCTCTAGGTGGGGAAAAGGTGCCTTGGTGAGATCCTTGATGTGTAGTGTGGCTGAAGGATAGTTTAATTTCAATCTATCAATAATCGCCTCTGATAGTTTTATACTATTTGACGCCCCGCCTCTTGGGCTTGAAATAATCTGCAGGATATTAGACATATTCATTAATTTTAGTGGATATTTTTTTAACTCAACCCCCAGTCGAACTGCATTAATCGGCGTAACCGCCCCGAGGGATAAGAGTATTGATGTACTGTTTTCCTGAAGTAAAACTACGCTGGCAACTCAATACTATGTATCGCAGTTTAATGATATGATTTATCAGTTTTTTGATGGCAACCTATATTGCGTAGTTTCCTGGATTTAATGCAAACAGAAATTTTATTTACCGGTAATCTGGCTCAGCCTCTTGAATTCCGAGGCAACCCTTTAAAGCTCGGGCAACAAAATCGGGCGATCAAAATAGTGTAGAAAATCAGACTATGGAATAAAACCTAATGGTGCCTTCTCAATTATTACAATGCTGATAAGTTATATGATTAGCATTATATAAAACAAACGTTGTCCCGGATTATTTTTGTCGTGCAAGTTTTCCGTTTGATCTGGGAAGGAGAAAAAATGTAGGTTCGCACGAATTCAGCATCCCGGCACCTCATTCTGATAGGTAATCCTGCCTAAGTTCATGGCTCTTGCAATAACAATAAATTACATTCCTTATACAATGAAAACACTACATCAAACCCCTTTCAAACTGATGCTCATACTCGCATCAATTTCTCTAGTTATTGCCTGCGGCTCTCCCGAAAAGAGAACGGAGTTGCAGTCCAACGCAATAAGAAACATAAAAACAGGTGGCAGCAAGCTCATTTCCATTGATGGAAAGTATAACGTGTGGACGAAAAAGGTTGGAGAAGGGAAAATCAAAGTTTTGCTTTTACATGGCGGTCCGGGGTTTTCACATGATTATTTCGAATGTTTTGAAGACTTTCTCCCAAAAGAAGGTATTGAATTTTATTATTATGACCAACTTGGCAGCGGCTATTCCGATGTTCCTACAGACACAACACTTTGGAACACTGCTCGTTTTGTTGAAGAAGTTGAACAGGTAAGAAAGGGACTGGGTCTGGATAACTTTTACATTCTGGGGCATTCCTGGGGAAGCCTGCTGGCTATGGAATACCTAAACAAATACCAGAAACATGTTAAGGGTGCTGTCCTTTCCAACATGACCGCCAGCATTGCGGACTTTGTTGACTATAGTGCTGTGCTAAAGTCGAAACTCTTTACAGGAGAGGAAAAACGATTGTTTGACTCATTGGATAGAGCTAAGGCTTATTCTTCTCCTGATTATTCCTCGCTCCTAAACGAGAAACTTTACACTAAGGTGATTTGCCGGCTTCCTCTTGAGCAATGGCCAGAACCCTTAGTAAGAGCATTTAAAAAGCCCAACCAGACGATATATCTGCAGATGCAGGGAATAGATGAATTTCATGTTACTGGCAGCTTACGGAACTGGGACTTCTGGGATAAATTACCAAACATCAAGGTACCGACATTGGTACTCGGCGGGGTTTATGACGAGATGAACCCTAAAAGTATGAAAGAAGAAGCACAGCTAATTCCCAAAAGCAGGCTATATCTATGTCCGGATGGCAGCCACATGGCCATGTATGATGATCAGAGCAATTACTTTAACGCCCTTATCGGCTTTTTAAAAGATGTAAATCAGGAAAGTTTCGTAGCTGATAAAAAATAACTGCTGATAGGCCTTGGCAATAGGCATGTTCCGCAGAAATAATGATCATAGATAACGCAGCCTTAGACTACCTAAGCTAGGCGCATTTCTTAGTCACCGTGGGGATTGACTGAAAAAGAAGGAAGCAGCATAATCTTTAAATCAGAATTAAATTTTAAGCCATGAGTATTAAAATGAAAAGACTAGCTTGTATAAGCGGAGTGATATTCTCCTACTTCAGTATATTCTTTTCCGGACAAATCACTTTTAACCCTGACAGCGGCAAAATCCCTGACTCTTTGCAAATCTCGATTGCCGGTAGAAGCACATTTGCCAAAACTGCGACGCGCATGAAATACAAATCAGTCTACGATAATAAGTTAAATTAGTTTATAAGCCTCCCGAATACTGAAAATCCTCCAATTGAAGTAGAAATCAAATCCAGGAAATCATCTATTGAACGGTGGCACATGCCAAAAAAATGATTCTTTAATTAGCATATAAATATAATGGAAAAGAATAAAAATCTACCTTTTTCTGTCACCTATATTGGCGGTCCGACGGTACTCTTTGATATAGGAGGCTTAAGATTAATGACAGATCCGACATTGGATGAGGCTGGAAGTTTTTTTAAACTCAACGAGCACATGACTGAAACCAAACTCAAAGGACCTGCGGTTATTCCCCCAGAATATGTAGATGTAGTTTTGCTAAGTCATGATCATCACTTTGACAATCTTGATCATGCTGGTCGACGTTTTCTGGCCCAGACCGGTGCGGTTCTGACAACCAGGTCGGGGGCAGAACGATTGAGAGGAAACAGTATTGGTCTTTCTCCCGGGGAATCCATGGAATTTCAGATTCCTGCGGGTGGCCGACTGGTTGTTACGGCCACACCTGCGAGGCACGGACCCTCCGGTATCGAAAAAATAACCGGCGAAGTCGTCGGTTTCCACCTGAGCATCCAGGGCGAGCTTATGCAGAGTCTATACATTACCGGTGACACCGTTTACTACGATGAAATCGAAAAACTGGCAAAGCAAATAAATCCGTCATATGTGTTTATTTTCGCTGGCGCGGCAAGGCCCCGTGGTCCTTTCAATTTGACAATGGGTACCAACGACGCCTTGGATACCGCAGCTGCATTCAGGCATTCCCTAATAGTGCCCGTCCACTCAGAAGGCTGGTCACACTACACAGAAAACAATGACAATCTACAGGAGGCTTTCAATATTTTAGGTATCGGGAATCAGCTGATCTTTCTTGAACCCGGAATCCCCACAAAACTATTCAATTAAGCATTGTAAATAAATTAAAAAAAAAAATGGAAACCATACCGTTAATACCCCCATTTAATCTCCAGACAGCCCTACAAAAAGTTCAACTTGCGGAAGATGCCTGGAACTCACAGGATCCGCTTAGAATAGCCCTTGCCTACACTTTAGATAGCGAATGGCGTAACAGGGACACTTTCATTAACGGAAGAGAAGAAATCGTTAAATTCTTAGAAAAAAAATGGAAAAAAGAGTTGAACTACCGTCTTAAAAAGGAACTCTGGTCATTCCATGATAACCGGATCGCGGTTAGATTCGAGTATGAGTACCAAAATATTCAATCCCAATGGTTTAGAGCCTACGGTAACGAAAACTGGGAGTTCGATGAAGACGGATTAATGAGAAAGAGATATGCAAGTATTAATGACCTTGCTATCCATGAAACTGAAAGGCGTTTACGATGCTGATGTCTCTGTCAACTTACATTGTAAATATCCGTAAAGCGCACGCTGCGACGGCTTCCACTTGATTAAACAGAAATAAACGATTTAAAGAAGAAAAATGAAAAAACTCAGCATTCTCATCATTGTAGTTGGAATAGTAACAACAGGCTTGACAACAACCCACGCACAAAATACGCAAGGAAATAAAAAACCAATGGATGCACCTGTATTAAAAAAGCATTCACAAACATCGAATCTTATCGAATTTCATAAAATCAAAGTTGGGGATACAGAAATATTTTATCGGGAGGCGGGTGACCTTGGAAAACCAGTCATATTACTTTTGCATGGCTTTCCCTCATCATCCCACATGTACAGGAATCTAATCACGAAGCTGGCACCTGACTATCATCTAATTGCACCTGATTATCCTGGATTCGGGATGAGCAGTAGTCCTTCGCCCGAAACGTTCAGTTACACCTTTGACCATTTATCAGAGATTATTGAAAAATTTATAGATGAACTTAAGCTAAATTCCATTACCTTTTATCTACAGGATTATGGCGGTCCAGTTGGATTTAGAATCATTAATCGGAGGCCCGAATTGGTTAAGGCATTAATCATTCAGAACGCTAACATGTATGTAGAAGGAATTGGTCCGGATGTACAGAAAATTGGTGCACTAAGCGCCGCAAACGACACCGAGGGCTTGAAAGCGGCTGTTAATTACATGATGTCGTTTGAAGGAATAAAGGAGCAGTATCTATATGGTTCAAACCAACCCAATCGCATCAGTCCAGATAGTTATAATATGGACCACTTCTTTTTTGAGCAGCCCGGTATTAAAGACATTCAGAAGGTACTGTTTAGCGATTATAAAAACAATTTCCCGAAATATCCGCAGTGGCAAACTTACCTTAGAAAGCATCAGCCGCCAGCGCTTTTGGTCTGGGGTAAGAATGATAAAATATTCCCCGGCGCCGGAGCAACCGCTTACAAGAAAGATTTACTTCATGCAGAAATTCATCTTTTTTCCGGAGGGCATTTCCTTTTAGAGGAACGCGGTGAAGAGGTAGCGGGTTTAATACAAAGCTTTATGAAGAAATTAAGATAACAATAAGGCCTTACACGCCAAATGTAAGGCCTTATTTAATTCAGCAAAGAATAAGCGCTGATTTCTATCCCTGGATCGTAGCGTATGGTTTCGATTTGTGCAGCTGTACGAAAATATTTAAACTGGACTTTCGCAATTGAAGAATTGCCCACTTTATTTAAGCTGTTAAAAAACCAATGCTGTTGTTCTGAAATTCGTCGAGGTTAAAATGTATTAGCGGATATTTTAGAACCCTGTAGTCTTTCTTTTTTTATTTTATGTAGATAACGAATATATAAATTAACGCTTAATGGTCTGAAATTTTAAAGAAAGTCGCATAGCAACACGCGAAATTATAGCCGAAACGCTGTTTCTATTAAATTGCTTTTAATTTCTTGATTTCTTGTTCAAGCTGCTCAATATATTCTTTCTGCGGCTTTAATAGTTCCTCAATTTCCTCAAGGGTATATTTTGGTACAATATGCTGTGGACAGTTCCAGTCGTAAGCCGATATTCTAAAGGTTAACATCCATTCAGGCTTATTTTTATAACTCTCGGGTTTTAAAAGTTCATAAAGTCCCGGATTTTTACCAATTTCGACAACTTCAGCTTTGGCGTATATCTTCAGCCGCGCTTTCAGCGGATAGGAAAGAAGTATGAGTGCAACATTTGGATTTTTGGAAATGTTTGCTGCCGTTATGTATTGCCGGTTTCCCGTAAAGTCAACTATCCCGATTGAAGTATCGTCGATAACCTTAATAAAACCTTTAGGGCCTCCGCGGTGCTGAATGTAGGGATATTGATTCTCACCAAATGAGGCAATATAAAAGCTATCTATCTGGTTTATGAAGTCAATTTCATATTCGGTTAATCCGTCAACAAAAGTTCTTTTTTCCATGCGTTCATAACTCAGCCGGCTGCCAAGCTTTTCCTGTAAGGCCTTAACTGAATCTGTGAAGGCTAATTGTGCGTAGTTCATAGACTAAATTTAAGCTTAACTTTTTATAAAACACTAATTTGTCTAATCATCTGATTAGTGAATCCCCACTCATTATCATACCAAGACATCACTTTTACCAAATCACCATCTACCACTCTGGTCATCGCCAAATCCACTATTGAAGCTAACGGGCTCTTTATAATGTCTGTAGAAACCAGCGGCTCATCTGTTGTACCAACGACATTTTTATACCTTTCTGAAACAGATTCCGCTAACAAAATCTCATTTATCTCGTCTGCAGTCGTGGGTCTCTCAGAGATAAAAGTTATATCAGAAATTGACCCCACAGAAACCGGAACCCGGACTGCTACACCGTCAAATTTGCCAGCATACTGCGGAAGTGCTTTGGTGGTTGCAAGAGCAGCTCCTGTTGCCGCTGGTGCCAGGTTGATTCCTGCTGTTCTTCCCATTCTTGGTTCCTTCTTTGAGGGAGCGTCCATTAATGTCTGTGATGCAGTATAGGCATGGGTTGTGTTCAAAATCGCTTTTTTAATACCAATTCTTCTGCCCAGAATTTCTATAATTGGACTTATGTTATTGGTTGTGCAACTGGCGCAGGAGAAGATGTTAACTTTTCCTTCTTCGGTGTTCACACCATGGACAATCGTAGGTGTATCTTTGGTTGGCCCCGATATAACAACGAATTTTGCTCCTGAAGCAAGGTGTTTTTCCGCATCTGCCCTGTTGGTGAAAAGCCCTGTACTTTCAATCACCACTTCCGCTTGAAATTCGCGCCAGGGAAGGTCCGATATTTCCCGGAATGAGCTGTAATGAAAAGATTTATCGCCTATATGAATCGTATTTTCACTATGGGTAATTTCCCGTTCATACCGCCCATAAATACTATCATATTTCAAGAGATAGACAGCATTCTCTATACTCATTAAGTCATTTACAGCAACCAACTTTAAATTCTCAGAATCCAGAATCAATTTTAGCGATGCTCTACCAATGCGGCCTAAACCGTTTATTCCTATTTTTTTCATGTTTTTTTGCTTTGAAAATTATCCTGTAACCCATGAATTCCTTGAGTTACAGTTGTGTAAACCTATTGAATTTATTTTGACCCAAGGCGAATTCAACAATCAGAAAAGTAATAATAATTATTCTTGAATTTATAGCGATAAGCCCACTGTGATTTTGGGTATTATTTGAAAATTATAGTTGGGATTTAAGGGTAAGCGTAGGATAAAACCCCTCCTTTGAATAACCAGCAGTCAAATTAATCCGCGCATACGATGCTGGGGCGAAATAGAGCCCAGCCCCAAAACCATGATGCACCCGTTCACTATGCTCGCCCCTTTTCCAGACCCTGCCGAAATCATGCATTGCATTGAATCCGAATTCCCCGGGAAGAATGTAGTTTAGAAATGATCCAATTCTTATCCGAATTTCAGCATTATTAAACGCGCTGTAATCACCCGCAAATCGGAACTTCCTATAACCGGTTAAGTTATCGGTGCCTCCTAAATATGGCAGTTGAAAAAATTCAGGCTTTCCGGCACTGAAACCTCCACCTAAGCGATTGCTAAAGACCATACTTCCTTTTTCATTCAGTTTGAAAAAGAATGTAAATTCAGAATTCACCACTCCAACGCGCCTGGCATTTTGCCCAAGCCCGGTCAGTAATTCAAGACTTGACTTCAAAAGGATTCCAGATTGCGTAAGAACTACCTTATCCCTGTTATCTATCATCAACTGCAGGACAGCACCAGCCTGAAAACTGTTTTGACTGACCTGGATACCAGAATTATCTCCCGCCAGATAACGCTCAATAAACTTTCCAATATTTTTTGATCCTGAATAATGAAAATTTTGGAATAACGGGCCAAATGCAACATTATTCGCACCCCAGCGATTCCTTATCAAAGCCTTAAAGGTATAAAGGTTGAACCTTGCCCTGTAGAAACTCAAAGGCGAGGACTCACGGTCAAATACACTCTCATTTCCAGAGCCAAAATAATTGCGTGTGTTGTTCGGTGCATTTACCTCTAAATCAATAAGAATATCATGCTTTCCAATGGAATTCATCCACTCGCCCAGATAGTGCAAGCTAAAAGCTGAGGTATTCCATGCATATAGCGCAGAAAGCGAATGAATACTTGCAAAAGGGTGTTTTCTAAAACCCGGGGCGGTGAACCGATGTGAAATGCCAACCATGGCACCATCATCTACATTAAAACCAACATTGGCTAAAGTTAGCTTTCGGGAATAAAGGTTAGTAGCGTAATAAGTGAAATTCGCGGTATCGGCTGACAATTTTGTCCGCAGCTTGTTATGAAAACTGTCAATACGGTCCTGAGGCTTTCCATAATAAATTAATGGCTTTCCCTTCCACTTGAGCTTGACATCTTTGATATCCTCCCCTCCTACCAAACGAACCTTAATCTTTGAATTTAGTGATTCCATGAAAACACTATCATTTCCCGCCCGAAGAAATATGCGCAACTCTTTTGTAATTGCCGGATCGAGTTCCCGCTGGAGAATCAGCTTTGAGCCAGCTTTCCCCCCTCCGGCTCTGGAGATATCAAGCTGCATATAGCCATTGCCTTTTTCTACCAGGCTGACGATTTCATCCTGATCGCTGAGCGGCACATCTACTGTTTTGTTTAGAAAAAGATAATACTGGTCCATCAAATCAGGCAGCGCATCCCGCCGCTTTCTCATTTGCGTTAGAATCTGCGCTTTGATACCAGGATCTGTCGGGTCTGGAAGTTTGAGCAATGCCTGGGAAAGTAGGGAATCCGTTACAACCGCACAAAATTCTTTAATGGTATTTTTCCATTCCAGCTGGCTGACGCCAGAAAATATCTGTGAGTTTAAATTTCTGCCTTCCCATAAAAACCAGTTAATATTTCGAATATCTCTTTCATAGCCTTGCATCATGGGCAATAGCCAGCTGGACTGTGCAAGCCGTTGCACGATACCGTCCGACCGGTAGAATACCTGATCCCGATCACGAGGTACGGGAATGTATTGAATCCTGTCGGTTTTCTCCTCCATTGCCCAACGCCATTGATCCTCATGCCTATCCCAGTCCCCCAGCAATACATCCAATGCTTTTGCTTTTAAATAAGTCTGCCAGTCAACCCGGTACCGATTACTGTTTGCTACCTGCTTTAACATTTTTGCGGTATTGTCTGATTTGCCCAGCGGTTCCCGCTCCTCCAGAAGACAGAGAGTATTTACAAAATCCTTTGCAAAAATCCCTAGCCCGATATCGCCCTCCACAACCCCAATCAAAGGATTAGTATGTGGAATCCCAACGGCTTGAGCTAAAACAGGAACAACCAATGCTCCGAAAGGGTATTGCGCAGACATGTTATCCTCTAAAATATCTAGCAGAAATGTTTCTCTAAGTGGAAGTGGAAGTAACACCGCCGGAAATTTCTTTACCGACCTGAGCGTCCATTCCTTACCAGCGGCATCTATCAATCTCAGTGTTTTTGATTGATTCCCCCCTCCCGCTTGAATTGCGGTAAGACCACCGGCAATTTCTGAGAGCCGGATAACAGGAACTTTGACAGGCCTGGCATAATCTTTCCGATAGTTTTCACCAAAAACTTGCCGGTGCAATCTGGACACACTATCGTATTTTGCCACGGGTATTATTATAACCGAATCCAGTTTCTGATTCTGGCCTTTTAGTGTGGGAGTGGCTAACAAAAAAGCAAGAGTAAAAAAAATATGTTGTCTAATCATAGCAATTAATTTTAGCATTCTGTAATTGTCCTGTTGAATGCGTGAAGGTCAGCATACAACTGAATAAACAGAAATAATGATATTCATAAATGCTATCAATATATTTATAATTCAATATCGATCTGAAAATCCAAGGCACTATTTATTATAATTCTGATAAATACTATTACTGTTGTTTTGATGGCTTTCGCCAGCCTATACCGTAATTTGAATACCTAAGGAAACATAACCTATTTATGAAAATTTTTAATCTGCTGATGGTGTTTATTGCTTCAAGTATTTCTGTAGTGGCGCAAAACAGCAACCTGGAAGCACTTCCAATCGCGACCTTGAAACAACAGCTTTCCAGGCACAATGCAGATACGACAACGATAAAACTAAAAATTGCTCTGGGAAGAGTACTTTTGGTTAAGCCAGGCGGTGGAGGCTTTGAAATAGACTCAGCGATGAAGTTTTCAGCAGATGCCGAGTATTTAAGCCGCAGGATTGGATATACTAAAGGCATCATTAACGCCATTTTGCTGCGGGCACTTTCATATAATAAGAAAAATGAGCCGAAGGCTGGCCTGAACTCCGCAAGACAGGCCTTAGCTTATTCAATTAAAATAATGGACTCAACGGGGATAGCGGAATCATACATCGTTATCGGGCAGCACTACTCCATATCGAAGCCAGAGCAACTGGTTAAGAGAATGGGCTACTACCGAAAAGCGAGTGTTATTTTCAGAAAAACCCGTAATTTTTATCGGCTCGCCTCTTCCTTACAAGGTGATGCGGAAATGTTGCTGCTGAACAGACAACATATGGAAGCAATAAAAATGCTGTTTGAGGCCATCAATGTTAATAAGGCGATCGGAAATAAGTCCATTCAGGGAATATATTGGCTTATAGGTCGAACACTGAATGAACTTGGCGATTTTCCCAGCGCTTTAAAATACTCGCTTCTTGCGATTAAATCAGCAAAAGCAGTCAATGACACTACCTTAACCGTTGCCAGTATAAACTTCACTACCTCAAGTATATACACTTATATGAGGGATTATAAGAATGCGCTCCCATATGCGTTAAAGGCGCTTGAAATCGCGAAGCATTACAAAGATTCAGATTATATCTTTACAATATCCATTTCTGCTGCTTTTAACTATACCAGAGTCAATAAGTTATATAATGCCATGAAATTGTTGAGGAATGTCTGGCAATATGCAAAGAATGACGCGGATTCCCTTTATGTCATGACCTACTTCCTAGGCAACCTCAACCATGCAAAAAAATATAAGCAGGCAGCTTTGTATGCAGGCGAGGTTACACGGCTTCTCAAAAAAATACCACCTGACAATTTTAACAATAGGATTACTGCATATAATTTTCTCGCCTTTCACTATATTGAGACCCGACAGATAAAACTGGCCTACCAATATGCAGACGCATACGCAGCAGTTGTCAAATCCTTTAATTTCCCTATAGGTGTCAGGTCAGTAGAAATTATGTATTATAAGCTCGATTCGCTACAGGGCAACTATCAATCTGCCATTAAGCACCACTTATTGGCACAGGGGATTAAAGACTCGATAGACAATGTTACCAAAGCCTATCAGGTATCGCTTTTGCAAATCGAAAATGATACGGAGAAAAAGAATAACGATATTGATGCCCTCACCAGAGCGGGGCAGGCTAAGGATGATGCATTGAAACGTACGCAATTGATGCAAAAAGCTATCATTGCCGCGTCCGTTTTACTGGCCATAATCACTGCACTTATATTTAGCCAATATCGGCTTAAACAAAGAACCAACCGGGAACTTGAAGAAAGTCAGCGCGAATTGGATCAGAAAAATGCTTCCCTTGAAACTATGAACACCCAACAAGATAAGCTTTTGAAAGAGAAAGAATGGTTGATTAAAGAAGTCCACCACCGAGTCAAGAATAATCTCCAGATGGTTACCAGCTTATTGAGCTCTCAAACGACCTATCTTGATAATGATGCTGCAATTTTGGCTGTCAATGATAGTTTGCGGAGAATGCAGGCTATGTCAATGATTCATCAAAAGTTATATCAGGATGATAGCGTATCGACGATATTTATGCCCGAATATATTGATGAACTTATTCATTATCTTCGTGACAGTTTTGATGATAACCACAGGATTATTTTTAACCAGAAGATCGAACAATTAAGCCTGGGTGTCACCCAGGCTATTCCTTTAGGTCTTATTATAACCGAGAGTATAGTCAATTCAATAAAATATGCATTCCTGAACAGCAAAGCTGGAATTGTTAATATCTCTTTAGGGCAAGAAGGTCCTGACCATCTATTACTCTTCATTGCGGATAACGGAACGGGCTTACCGGAAGGTATTGATAAATCACCTTTGAATTCCCTTGGTCTTGACTTAATGCAGGGACTTGCCAGGCAATTGAAGGGAACGTTTCAGATCGAAAATAATAACGGTGTACAAATAAAAATCAAATTCATTCATCCAGAAAAAACAATTTAGCTAAATTTATACCCTATGGCCAAAAAAGTGCTCATCGTTGAAGATGAATATATAGTTGCAAGTAACCTTCGTTTGATATTAGCAAAAGCAGGTTACAGCATAATCGGCATTGCGATATCCGTCGAGGAAGCGTTGGATCAGATGCAGAAGCAGAAGCCTGATATTGTTTTACTCGATATCATGCTTAATGGCGAGCGCTCAGGAATTGATTTAGCTAAAATATTGACTGCACAACATATTGCTTTCGTTTATCTTTCCGCGAATTCTAACCAGGCCATGTTGGAAGAAGCAAAAAAAACCGATCCTTATGGTTTTTTGGTTAAGCCCTTTCGTGAAAAAGACCTAATCGTAACGCTGGATATTGCTTGGTACCGACAGAAAAACAATCTTGAGGCCAGGCTTTTACAAGAAGTATCATTACAGAAACAATTAATGGATATTAGTAATGGAAAATCTGAAGCAAAGCAAAAATTATTGGAGCTTTGTCAGGCGATCAGGACCTTTATCCCATTTGATTTGATCGTTACCCAGGCCAATTCAGCTAGTGGGTACGTAAACTGCGGTTATTTAAGGACAGGTTTCAGTGAATATGAGTTCATTGTTGAAACTGAATTAATAACCTCGCTGAAACCAAAACAATCTCTGCTCAAAAAAACGTTCAATACCGTTGAAGAACCAGCATTCTTTTCGCATGTCACCGAGGAAATCGAGATCAACCTCAATTCCACAATCGCGAGCGAAAGAATTTGGATGGATCATTTCAAAATGGAATCTAACCTGATTTTCCGATTGGATATTGGCGCCGGAACTGCATTCTCCTACCAGTTTTATAGTCGGCAAAGAGACTTGTATACGCAGAAGCACGCAGGAGTATTAAAACTCTTCAAGAAATACCTGAGTAATGTTACCGAGAAAATGTTTCGTCCTTCAATTTCTCCTGTAATCGGAATCCCTCAGGAGCCCATTAATGATGAGCTAAAACTTTTGGAGCGTCATGAGTTCAATGGAATTATTGGCCGCCACTCTCTACTGCTCGCTGCTTTGGACCTTACTGTTCAGGTTGCACCATACAATACATCGGTTCTGATACTCGGGGAAAGTGGTACAGGTAAAGAGAAAATTGCACGTGCAGTTCACCAGTTATCGCCGCGAAGAGACCAGCCGTTCATTCAGGTGAATTGCGGAGCTATACCTTCCACGCTTATTGAATCGGAACTTTTTGGACACGTACTGGGTGCATTTACGGGAGCGACCGAAAAAAGAAAAGGGAAGTTTGAACTTGCAAGCGGTGGAACTATTTTTTTAGACGAGATTGGAGAACTTCCACTAGATATGCAAGTAAAACTACTCAGGGTACTGCAGGAAAAAGAGGTAAATGCTGTTGGTGCCAATGCACCATTTAAGGTTGACGTTCGTGTGGTTGCGGCAACCAACCGAAATCTGGAGAAAGAGGTGGCGGCAGGGAAATTTAGGCTGGACTTATATTATCGGCTTAACATATTTCCAATTACCATTGTTCCACTAAGGGAGCGCAAGAGCGATATTCCCGCGCTGGTTAGCTTTTTCAAAAATAAATTCTGTAAAGAATTCAATAAGCCTATAGCTGATGTTGATGAAAAAATGATGGAGCAGTTGTATGAATACCAATGGCCAGGCAATGTACGAGAGCTAGAAAATATAATAGAGCGTTCTGTTATATTAAATGAGGGAACAAGTAAATTAACATTAAAGCAGCCACTTAGTGATCTGACCACTAGCAAGTCCCCTATCAGCACAATCGAAACATTAGACGATATTAAGCAGATACAAATGGAGACGGAACGCGCCCATTTAATATCAGTTCTCAAAATAGCTAATGGGAGAATTAGGGGGCAGAATGGTGCTGCAGATTTGCTTAAAATTAAGCCCACAACATTGGAATCAAAATTGTTGAAATTAAATATCCGCAGACAAGATTATTTTCCTTCCCAGGAAATTTAAAATTAAACATTAGTACAGAAAGGATGCAAGACTCTAGCAATTACTTTTGATTATCCCTGTAATTAAAAGTAAGTTTAAATAAAGGAGTTATGGATCATCTCTATTTTACAGGTCCAGAAAACTGAATGTATTACCATTTGATGCAGGAGTACACCTGCTATTTAATCTTCAGGCATTTGTATTACATGCATTACCTGATCGGAATCCAAATGTGATTTGAATAACTTCCCTAAAATTAAATTAAAAAACAAGCGACTATTTTAGTCCTATGATAAAAGGATCACTTACCGATTGTCGTTTAGGTTATCCTACCATTTGCTCCAATCGTCGTTTATACCTTGCAGGCAGTTTTTTAATAAATGTATTATCCACTATCGACCAATTTATGGTCAATATCATCTGATTCATACTCGCAATGGTTGCTCTTGATCCGCCAGCTCGTCAGCTAAAGTGCCATAATCATGAGAAGGAGATTTTAAGGGAAATTTCAGGAATATCGTCAATCCGTTATTATTTTTGATGTTAAATGTGCCGCCAAGCTGCGGGGTCAATCCCTTCAAAAGATTTATTCCAAGTGTGTTTACGTTTGATAAGTTAAAATTACTTGGAAGTCCTACACCATTATCACTGATTATTACTTCCACGAACATATCGACTTTCTTAACCCGAATGCTTATTTTTCCATTTTGGTTATCGGGAAATGCATACTTCAAAGCATTGGTCACTGTTTCATTTAAGATTATACCTATCGGTATTGCTTGGGAAACATCAAGCATGAAATCCTCAATCTCACAGAATATCTCAATGTTATTGATATCATCATCCAGGAAGTCATATAAGGAATCCACTAATTCGTTAATGTATAAGAATACACTAATTTGAGTAACATTGTCTGTTTTATATAACTGATCATGGATAAGTGCGATTGATCGAACTCGGTTCTGGCTGTCCAAAATGGCCTGCTGGGCACTTTCGCTGGACAGATAAGCCGATTTGGAGGCGAGTAGGCTCATGACTATCTGCAAATTATTCTTAACACGATGATTCACTTCCTTTAAAAGCAAATCCTTCTCTCCGAGAAGCTGATTTTTATATGATACCAGGTGCTTAAGCGCATTATTCTGGTTGTCGATCTCCAATTTCTGCGATAATAACATGGCATTGCTTCGCTGCTTTAGCCGATACCTGCTAAAGATCAGCCCAGTAACAATCAGCAGTACGATTATTCCACTGATGGTAACGCGTTGAATTAGTTCATTGCGTTTCATTTTAATATCTTTGATCAGCGCATCTTTAGTAAGCATTTCAATATGCCTGTTTCTATCCATTGCTGCATTTTCGATGTGCAGCAGGGATATCTGGTAGGCTTTAGAAACATTATCAATCGAATCCTTAATCGCTTTTTCTTTCTGGAAATGCGCCAAAGCAGACTTTTTATCACCTTTCAGCGAGACCAGCTGATAATATCGATATTCGGCGGTCTGAATGCCCTTAGCATAATTTAATTTGTGTGCCAAATGCGCATGCAACTCTGTGTGTTTATAAGCCTTGTTAACTTTCCCGGTCTCGGAATAGTAATAAGCGAGAGCATTATGGACGTTCATTATCTGCTGGATGTTTTCAGGATAGATTTTTGGCAATAAGCTTTCCAGTTCGCTTACATATTCTTTAGCTTCCGGTAACTTTTTAACATAAACCAAGGTATTGATATACTCTATTTTAAGTGCAATATCTTTTAAAAAACCGCCGGGACGGCTTTTCATTTCATTAAGTACCGCCAATGCTTTGGGGATTTGGTTCGTACGGGTATATGCTGAGGCCAACTGGTAAGCTCCTTCGCGCACAAGTCCTTCATGATTATACTTTTTGGCCAGGCTGACGACATCTTTAGAATAGGGTATGGATCGATGGTAATCCTGCTTCTTGATGTAACTGGATGCGATATTTAAGTTGATAACACATACTTGAGCTGTTGTATCATTAACTTTTCTTGCGGTTTCTCGGGCTAGCAAGCTATATTTTAAAGCATTATCGTAGTCCCCTAATCTGAAGGAGTTTCTACCGATATTCCAGTAGATCCCCTCTACAGTTCTCATGCTTACTCCTTTTCCCAGATTTAGCGCTTCAAAAAGGAATCTTAGTGCTTCTGTAGTCCGATCGGCCTGAAAAAGCATGTCTGCATTTACGGTTAACATATCAGCAAGGGAGTGGAAATTCTTATTTTTCCTAAATATGGCGATAGCCTTGTCATTATACCATATGCGTGTACGAAGTTCGCTCTGTGAATTGGTGCTATAGTGCTTTGATATCATGTGATAAGACCTTGCTTCTCCGTCACTATTGTTATTTTGGCGACAAAATAGAAGGGCATTTTCTGCAAGTTTTACTGCTGCTTTTGCATCCCCCCTTTCATACAATGTCTCCACTCTTAACAACATTGAATTGATAATTCCGAAATGGTAATTAAGCCGGCGGCTGAGAACTTGGGCTTCGTTGGCAAACCGAATTGCCGAATCCACATCTTTTGGTCCCTTTAAGCCTTTCAATAGCATTAAATGTCCAATCGCAAGCTGCAGTTTTACCTTGGTTGTATCCTCCTTGCTGGCAACGAGTTTCCGCCTCAGTACAGGCATAGGCAACTCATCTAGCCTGCTCGACTGGGCATGTGTAAATATTGCAGAGAAAAATAGGATTATATATAAAATCAAACGTTTCATATCATTGAACTCAAGATTTCCTAGTATTAATCTATAAAGATATTAATAACCGCCAAGATTATTAAATATCCACAATGAAAGAGTCAATACAACACAAGGTTGTGAATGTGGATTAGCGATCTTACGCGCGGCTTGGATAAGTAAAATATGTTGTGGATAGGTCTATACTGTAGCTTAAGGCACATTCATAACTGGTGGAATTGTTAACGTTCATGCTGTATTGGGAACGGGATACAATCTGAATTAATCATTCAATACATCCATAAGTCATTTATCAAGGGCTATCAGGTAAATAAATCCGCTGTTATTTCCCAAAGCTTATTCCGGCTACGGCTTCTAAGCTAAGACTGGGTGATGATAAACGTACAAAATTCGGGCCTATGCTGAATTGTGTAAAGGCCAAACTGGCCTATTACCTTTTTCGGTCGCATTATAATATGCGAATATTAGATCGATAGGTTTACCAAAAAAAGTATATTTTTTATCAGCATTATTAAAGTTCTGTTGAATTTTAAATATAAGATTTATCGAGACTTTGTGCCCGTGAAGCTAAGCCAAAATAATTTAGAATAAGAAATAGAAAACAAAATTTAATATTAATTCATCACAATCTAACGGATCGGTAAAATCAGATCTTACTTCTTCGTTTAACACTATCTTGTCACTGCCACTTCCCGTTGTGCCTGCTGTGCCTCTGTTTGCCACCATAATTGCAGCAACTTGTGCGATAAAATACTTTCGAACATCTGCTTCATGTGTTTGATTGCAAATAATTTGTTTGAATAAAATGCCTCCAGATTGGCCCAGTAATTAAAGAAAATATCAATGAGGCAAGAAAAAAGCTTATTCCGATAATATATTTGGTCTTTCTATCTAGCTTATACAGTAGAAGAGATGAAAATGACCCTATTAAAGAAAAAAAATAGCCTATCGTATTAACTTTATTCAGAAACTTAAGCATCCTGACATCATTATTATCCACGCTATATACAGCACTAATAGAAATTTCATGACCTTCTTTTACCGGTTTAAATATTACCTCTTTTATCCGATAGAAGATACCATCAGAGGCAAATAGTAATAGCAATAATTCGATCGCGCAGATGGATAAGGCTATGAAGTATATAATTCTTAAAATCTTCATATCATAATTGGCAACTTGGAAAATTCTTCAGCCAATAGTTAGAGAAGTTTTTAATAATTCTATTGATTTCCAAAGAGTTCGTCATTTTCTTTTGCCATTGTAGATTGTGCTAACCAATAATCTATGCCTGTTTTTCCAGCCCCATCTGGATCAATGGTAAAAAAATCAGGGATTATTTCATGGATTTTTCTAGTCTTAACTTCTTTAAGGAAATAAGTTATACACTCTAATAATTTTAAAAATGAGGAAAATATAATTTCACTTAATCCTTCGATACCACCATTATAATCGTAATCATAAATCCTTATTGGAAATTCGTTATCATTTATTAGAGATCTGCCATCAAAAACCAATGGCCCTGTATCATTGCCTTCTTGTCCAAATGGATAAACTTTAAGTAAAATAAGATCCTGTGCAATATCATTATCAAGATTGTCAATTATTTCTTGTAATGGCTCTGCAGGGGATGAATGCGGTAACCTAACTAGTGAGCAATCACAATCTAAAAAAAAGTATAATTTATGCCATTCTATAAAACTCTTGGGAAATTCAACATGAAATTTTCTTTCTATATCTCTGTAGCTATTAATATCGAAAGTTCCATCTATAGGTTTCCAACTGAACCAACCTCCAGAATCAACAGCAGATGCAACCATTTGTTTTGGAGTTTTATCCGTAAAAACCGTTTTTAGGTCTTGGTCAAAAAGCTCATCATAGAAATATTTAATTACTTTTTGGGTACTTTTCATATTTAACGTTTCGATTTTAAATTTACAGTTACGTTTAGGGAAAGTAGTGCCTAAACGTAACTTTTTATGTGAAATTAAACAATATTTGACTTACAATAGATAACTGAAATTCTGTTAGAGCTTTGTTATTGCCATTTTTTGATTACCTCTTTAGAGGTGTTATGTATTAAATCAACCTCTTCAGTGAATTCATTTAATTTTATCACGCCCATGTATCTATGTTCATCACTGTCCCAGATAAAATCAGCATAGACATTATAGTGAACAACAGCTTTTATAGCAACTCCTGCAGAATTTTTATAGATAACCTGATCCATAATCTCCCAATACTTATTATTGGTTGGGTCGGCATAAATTTTCCCTGTTTCATTTTGCTGAGCGAACCAATTTACCCATGCATCAGGGTTTGTAGTCCTAACATCTGTGATAAGTGAAAAAATCTGCATAACAGAAACTAATGAAATTAGCTTGCTGCTCAATCCCGGCATTTTGCCGTTCAATCTATATTCGTGAAGAATTTTAGTCCATTTTTGGTGTACCTTTTCTGGTATTGCGAAAGCCATGTAGTCTTGCCCATCATGGTGATGAACCAGCCTACCGCCCATATATGATTTGTGTGTTGGATTATATTTTACCCATTGCTGATCTATTATTGGCGCAAGCGGCTTTGGCAAAGAAAGCCTAGCGCGGTTTGTTGGGCTAAACATCTCGGGTCTTTCAAAAGCTAATTTTCCCCAAAAATAGTCTTTGTTTCTTGGAGCATTTAATACAGTGAGGCCACCAGTGGGTTTAGCAGGACTCATATCGATTCCGGTACCGTTTTTATAATACATTTCTGGTATGGGATCAGTATCGTGGATACCTTGCTGAGTGAATTCTGTAATGAAACTTCCCAACTCATCTTCAGTATTATACCATTCCTGAGTATATTCGATATCGAAATTGTTAGGTATATATATCGGTGAGTTTTCATTATAAACTCCATTTAGTAAATCTATAAATGCTTGATTAAAACTATTAGGGGTTCCTATCAAATACTGAATTGACCAGTTTAAGAAATCAACAACTTCAGGCGTTTTTCCTTTAGCCGCTATATAAGCTAAGTGGTCATTTACAATTGCTGCATTAGCAGGATCATTAATAAACTGTAATCTTCGATTATCACCAATATTGAGCATTTTTATGAGTAACGCCGAGTTGGTTATCTGTTCTATCTCTTCAAGAGAGGGGGAATCATCACATGGGGTGTTTTTCTTTCTGGTGCTGCCATCTAGAGGGGGTTCGTCACAAGGGTTATAATTTCCTGGTGTGTATACGGTTGTTTCACCATCTGTGCCACCACCACCACCACTACTACCTAATGGGGATTGAGTGCCATCCTCACATAGCTGATAGGATTTTGGCATCACATGATAACCCGCTCTATATTCGCCACTTGGAACAGACGCAAATGGATCATTCCAAACGCAATTTGGGTCATCAGGCATATGATTTCCGCTTGAACAGCCATATGGTACATAATCATAGAGGTAGTAAGTCGTGCATGCCATAGTATTCATAACTTTCTTTGGTGCCGACATTATTCTCTCACCCGAATTAGCTTTGACAGATGATAAAGCCTCAGTTAGATTTAATGTTTCCAAGCCTATTGGTATGAACTCTACATTACCATCGAAAGCGATAGGCTGTTTCTTTTTGACAGCTTCATTCCATGCTTTTGTTGGGGTAAAAGTGGTAATAAAAGCAATAGTTTTATCACCTTTAACCTGTATAGTTAAATTACTGAATTCTATTGCTCTTGGGCTAATCAATGGCATAGCAAAAATATAACTTACACCATCTTTTGTGATTAGTTTTTGAACTGCATCTGTATTAACTGATAGTCCAAAACCTAATTCATCACCAATAGACATGATTTTACCGGATCCGGAACCGGATCCAATCCTTTGTTTTAAAAAACCTAATTTGTTTAAATCTACAGAACGCTTAAAATCTTCGAAGCTTATTTTTTGTATTTCAGCACCTGATTTTGGAGGTTCTTTTTGTACGAGTAGGTCTTTTTTACATCCTTGTACCAAGAATAGGCACATTAGCATTAGGCAAGCCATCGCTTTGCCTTTGTTGAGCATTAATTTGTTCATCGTTAATTTAGATTTAAAATTGAGAGGATTCTAGGACAAATGTATGGCAACATAATTGTTACTTTAAGAAGAGGTATTTAATTTTACACCAAATCAGGCAGGAGGGGCCATTTGTATTTTACAGGAACATATTTCCGCTGAAAAATTACATAAACACCGATATGGCTAAATATTGCTCACCGCCTGTGAACTGAGAAATGTGTGAGAATCGGCAGTTGGGAAGAAATGGGATTCAATCTATGTTTTACATAAGCGACTGGGCGAGATATTTGAACGAATATGGTGACGGCTGTGCAGTACTTTCGATTACGCACGTGAGGTGAAAAACGGAACCTGATAGATTTATCCAGGATAGGCGAAGCAAATCCTGGATAAAGATAGGAGAAAGCTCACGGAGCCATCCGCTTTGCCAAAATTAAAACCATGACAGAACGAATGTGATGGCGTGTGTTTTAAGTGGCATTAGATATTGGGTAGTTACCGAATTCCCTAATAATGTTGTAAAGTGGCTATTTCAGGGAAAGTGGCCGCTCGTTCCGTGTTCAAAGTGACGCATTTCACTTCAAAGTGATGCCAGATTACGGAGCAAAGTGGCCGTTTTGGTTGTCTTAGCCGCTTTTTTAGATCATAGTTCAAGAAATATCTCTTCGAATTTAAGCGAATTTGGAGCCTGTAGTGAGCTCCCGTGATTATAGGCAATGTTGGTCCGTCATACCTTCTGAGCTGTTTATATCGCATTTTTTGAGATTGGGTAACTTGAGGTGTCCAGAGGTCTGCTTTTGGATTACTTTGAGTTCCAGGACGGAATATTACGTAAATTGCTAAACCTAAAAAGCAGTTGGGAGGAGTTGTTGGTATTTGTTCAGAGGGGAGGGGAACAATATTGTATTTACTCGGCAATCAATTTGGCGGCAACTTTGCACCGAAATCGAGGGGTCACTATTAGTGAAATATGCACATAAGGAAGCGTGTACATATCATTCTATTTTTCATGATTCTTAAACCAGTTATCACCGTTATCCATTCTCTTAAGAAAGTCGGTAAATGAACTACCAATCGTAATATGATATTCTTCGTCAAGGTCAATAAAGGGGGTTAATATCACATTTATGTTCCCATCTCCAAGGCTTTTAAGCCCAATAAGTTCTCCACCACCGTTGTCACCAATTCCGATTGTCTTTTCCAGATTCTCAATTATTTCATAGCCAATATTCCAGTCCAATAGCTTATCAAACTCCCATAGTTTAAAAAATTCTTCTCCAATTTGAGTTTCATAAGATGAATATTTCTCAATATACTCCTTGTAGTCAGTAGGCAATTCAAATCCAATTTTATTTTCAATTTCCTTGAAATCAAAATCGTCAACCGGATCTTTTGTCGGCCAATTATACTTTATAAGAATATTGTCAATTATACTCACTTTGCCGGATTTATATCACTAATTCTCAAATATATCAAATATCCAAAGAAGCCTCAATAATAAAACAGTTTAAAGGTATGACTAATCCTAAAAAATCCGCTCTCTTTTATTACTGTACTGATTTTATATAAAAATGTAAAAATTCTGGAACTATAAAATAGTTATTCATTTTTTCAGTTAGATGTAGGATCTTGGTTAATTGCCGTTAGCCTTTGCCTATTGACAATGTAAAAACATTACCAGGAAAATTGGGCCGGAACCAAAGTCCGGCCCTTCACTCCTGCCCCTTGCGATTAGGGCTTAATGGCGTGATCAATTCTATTGCGAATCCGACTCCATTGGACATTAAAAATTAGCGTATTTTTAAAGCCGAGGTTTTCTTTCAGCCTTTTAATATTTCCGTCCGGTTGATTCTCATACATCAGGTTCTCTTTTCAGTAAATATTTTGAAGGATGGAGCTTAGCGCGAGTATATAATAAGTAAACCGGACCTGTCAACAGGCAGAATCCGGCTATATTAACGCTCTCAACGCACAAGATATAAAAAATATCTCCACCTCAAAACTTTGTTAACATCTCCCACAAAAATATATCAGCATTTATCCCTGTCCAGTCAAAGAGAAGCCCAGCTACCTGCGAGGCAAAAAAATAACGCTCGAGAGCGTCTAAACGTTCATAACAACCAATTCATTCCTTATATCAAATACTAACCAACTGCTCCTGATCACTGTTGTCAACAACAAACCCCTCATTCTTTGCCCTATCTTCTTCCGATGAAACTCTTCCATCTGCCCTCGCCAAAATCTTCCCACACTCCTCCTCCAGCAAAGCCTCTACCTCATTTTTGATCATCAAGTAATTCTCCACGATATCCCCATAACTCACCTCCCTTGGCCGCGGAATCGGCACATAGCCCTCCGTTTCCGCCGCAATCGCCCTATGGTCATTCTGGATCTCACAATGGAACATCTTCAGTTTAATCTTCTCTTCCGGGTTATCCGCCACAATCCCCACAAACTCCCCCGATGATAAAGACGCAATCTTAGAAGCCGGTACCGCATAATCCATCTGTGTAGACCTTGAAATCGAAATATCCGAACTATTAATGCTTTTGCTTTCCTTATCCTGTACGATCTTCCCAAAATTCTCAGACAATTTTTTCGCCGTATCCCCGCTCACCTGCCCACTCATGATATTGCCCACAATATTGGTAATCACATCCGCCTGCTCCTGCCCGTAATCCTTTCTTAACTGCGAAAAATCCTGCAGTCCCAAGGTAGTCGCACATTTATAGCCTCTCGCTACTGCAATATGACTGTCCATGCCCCCCACAAAAATTGAAGAATATTCATCAAAGACAATACTGCTTTTCTGCATCCCCTTTTTGTTCACCAGCTTTAACATCCGGTTCACATAAAGCGAAAGCACCGCCCCATAGGTCTGCACCTTTTGCGGGTTATTGCCCATACAGACAATTTTCGGTTCCAACGGGTTATTGATGTCCAGCGTAAAATCATTACCGCTCAGCACATAATAAAGCTGGGGTGAGGATAGCCTGGCCAGACCGATCTTGGCCGAGGCAATCTGCCCTTCGAGCTGTGGCATCGCCTTTCGCTGTAAAGCGGAGATAAATGGATTGATCAGTACCCTGATCTCGGGCTCTTCCTGTAATACCGCAAATAACCGGTCATATTCCGTCTGGATCAACTCAATCGCATGCGGCAAAGTGCAGTAACGCCCATTTTTATATTTGCGCAGAAACCAGATCACCGCCGTTACAAAATTGATCGCACTTTCTACGAAAAAATCACCCTGCTTTTTGATCCAGTCCCGATTCAGCCCCAGCATTACTGTCCGGCTGGCCTCGGTCGCATCAGTAATATCTTCCATACTCTGTGGATCCAGCGGATTGCAGCGGTGGTAGATCCTGTCAAAATCGATCACCCAGAAAGCGGGCTTAACCTTATAATTACCCTTATATTTCAGCAACGCGTTATAGGCAATGATCGAAAGATCGTCGAATTTAAAATCGTACAAAAACATCGAAAAACCCTTGCGGATATGTTGTGTGATCACATGGCGGATCACGAAATAACTCTTCCCAGACCGCACCCAGATCCGGGGGTGCCCGTAACGAGCAGCCCCCGGAAAGGATTAATGATGTTGATAAAAGAGCTCCTGATCTTTCCTTTCAGACTGTACCTGGCTGGCAGATTGACCGAATATTCATTCTCGAGCAAACGCTCCTCCTGTGGGAAGGTTTCATTCTCGCTGTTGAACACATCGGTGTTGATAGCGGACTTGATCATTCTGGACAGCATGGCACCTCCTGATAACATCAAAAGATAACCGGTAGAAGTTATGATGATATAAAGCCCAGCGGTCAGCTGAGTACCAAAACCTAACCTAAAAACGAAGTAGGCTGCAAAATATAACAGTGTTCCCGCAATCAGATAAGTGGTAATTTCTTTCCTCTTGATCTTTTCATCCTTTCTGCCTTTCACACCCAGCAGGGAAATCGCTAAACACAATAATGCCGCAAGCTTTGGTACCCCAAACCCATCAAAAAGCCCGGTCCTCGAAACATTCAAAATCAATCGATCGGTAATCCCAGCGGTAAAACCCCATATCTTAAAAGCTAAATAACAGCTCATATAAAAATGGATGCTTAAAATAAACAGGCTGATGAGCCTGGTAAAATCGGTAATCTTACGCAGGCCCTGCGTATCTTCTCCTGTATTCATTTTTGATAGTTAAAATTTGAGTTCCTGTTGTTGTCCTTTTCGTTTTTTCCGTCTTTTGTTCCTTAAGGCCGGTGAAATGGGATCGAATGCTGGCCGGGCCAAAAGCAGATCCATTAAAGTATCTGAGGGCTCGGTCAACAACTGTTGCAAAACGTTCGGGTTCTGTTTCTGAGCTGGAATAGATTGTACATGTTCCTGTTTATTTTTTTGCCCGGCCATGGCGAGCCGCTCCTCCAGATTTCCATTCTTTTGAGTATTGGCATATTGGAAACTTTCACCTATAGCCCTCTGGTAGGCAAACATTTCATCGAAGACCTTCTCCCCCGAAGCTTTAAAAGCAACCCGGTCAAACTGCCCGATCTTTTTGGAATGATCCAGGTTTCCTCCCCTCGAATTGTTCATCGGGCTTAGCTTGATAGAATTGCTAATATCCTTACGGCTTACGATCACCTGGATGTGCATCTGCTCCCCGGGCTTCGCATCTCCCCTTTTCGCCATTCCATTTTTAACCTCCTTATCCTTTGCAGCATAGTACCGATGGTTTTCCAGCTTTCCGAACCAAAGCAAATCTTCGTTGCTTTTAATACCCGGACGGTGAAAATTACGCGCATATTCATCCATGATCTTAATGGCAAAAGCCTTTAACTCCTCCTTAGCTCCCCTACCTTCCAGCATTTTTAAATGCAGGATCTCTTTCTGGCTCGGAGAGATGTTCACCAGGAAAAATTTTGCATCATGTGCGGAAAGTTTAGCGATATTCCGATCGATCGATCTTTTTACCACATAGGAATCGATCTGGGTTTCTTTTCCGTTAAACCAGTGCTCCGTTTCCTGCTCAGGAAATAACCGATTCTCCTTATCCAGGTAATGCACCAGCTGTGCACTACATCCTTTGTTATTGCCCGTTTCGCTGGCTGAAATATTGATAAACATGGCTTATAAATTTTCGATCTGTTTGCGCGTCAGTTCTGCCAGTTCTTCTTTTTCCCTGGTTTTAAACGTGCCCAGTTCTTCACGCGCTTTGATATAGCTATTGAGCACCTGGAGCATTTTGAACTTTAAGCTGTCCCTGGATTCCATTTTCTGCGCGATCAGCTTGATCAGCCGATCATTATCCTGAGCTGTTTTCAAAAACACTTCCTGGTTTTTAAGCAGGGTTTTATTGGCACCGAGCACCTGCTCATTGAAAAACTTGACGATATCCCTTTGATTGGTAATCATCTTGTCCACTCCCTGCTTGATCGGCACCAACAGTAAGTCTTCCTGCGCGCGGATAAAAGCCATATAACTTTTATGCCCCTTAGCAAGTGTAATCTTTAACAGTTCATCGTTCAGGTCAGTCGGATCCTTTTTATTCCGGTAGAAATAATCCACCATCTGCGCGAAAACCGTCCGCTTTGAACGGCCCAGGGCAAGACTGATCTTTTGCAGTTTATCACCCGTGAACTTGGTATATTTTATGGCGTTCAGGTTTTCCATAACCATATAGTTCGTTGAAGACGAATTCCTCAAGAGTATCTTTTATTGGCCTTGGCTGTGCTTTCATCCTATCAAAGAATTCCCGGAGAATTCTACCAATGCCCCTGTAGCTCGCTATAGAGGTAATAAGTAGGGCCTGCCCAACTTCCGCTTGCTCCTTTTCTTTTAAGGAGAAAAGGACTGAACGGCGAAGAACCCGAGCCGGTAATTAAAATGAAATGAACTATTTGATCGTTAGGTTTTTGCAATAACGATATCAGTAAGTAGCGGTTTACCCAGCTCATTGGCTTCAACACTCAGCACCAGTTCGGATCCAAATGGTAGATATCGCACCTCTGTTTCACCAGCCATGTACCTACCTTGGTTGGCCGCTTTGCGGTAGACCGATAGTGTTATCTTTTTATGAGAATCGACCAGCGTAAAAAAACAATTGATCGTGAGGCCACTTTTTGACCATAACATAAAGTCTAGCTTAGCGGCATAGGTGCCGAGTGGCACCTGTTCCTTGGCATAAGAATAGTTTTTAGGATCATGTCCTGCTTCTAATGCAGGAAAGAATTCCAATACGGTTGTTTCCATGTTATTTTGAATTTGATATCCAAAATTGGCCAGGAAAAAACAGCGGTTATCCAATGTTGGAGAGATTGGATAGTACATCGACTTTATCAGTGAATCCAAAAGGTTATGGTCTTTATTATAAATATCTATTCCAAAGCGAGTAGTGTGCTACTACAGACCGCCATTGATGCCCTGCCCCTAACGTAAAAAATCTATACTTTATGCAATGTTGAAGGAAAAGTTATAACAATTAGCAGAAATTTTGGGCATTTCTGCCTCCATGGTCGACCAGCAATTTGATCAAGGCCACACAAAATTTGCAGATTACCTTAACGTATCGGTTTAAAGGTGGAAGATGTTGCTGATTGCCGGGAACAGTTGAAGTTGATTTTTCTATAATTATCATTCCAAAGATGGCGAATATGCTATTCATTGCAGGCCCAAGATTGTTGCTGACTTTAACAATTTGGCGATTTCCTTTTTATTGACACACTATTTTCACTTTTTAAGGTCCAACAAACGATTATTGCAAATGATAAGGGTGACAGAATGTAATATTGAAAGCGTTTTGATGTTATCTGAAACTAATTTCGACTTCAACAAAGGGTCCGGAATTTAAGATGGAAGAAAGAAACTTTTTGATAGTTGAAATTGCCTCCAAAATTTCACCTTTTGAAAAATGTTCCTGGGGTCTAGCGTTAAATCCTAATAAATTGCCTACGAAAAGCTCAGCCTTCTGCTCATTTTCACTATTCCTGACAATTTCAAAGGGTTCTTTCTCATAATATACTATAGCTGCCTTGGCATTTAGAATATTTTCATATTTATAGATCCTACTTTTTCCATTGCCAGACACGCCATTATTATAATCCTCAGCATTTAAGATCTTATACAAATAACTTGACATGGCATAGTTTGTTGCACCGAATGCGAGACTTGCGATCGGAGTATCATTTTTGAATACGATAATAGAATGTCCCATGGCACAATTTTACAAATAATCGTTCAATTGTCTGTTATCAGTAAAGATACTATGCCGTTAAAAGAGAAAATCCACACGATTGAAAAATATTTTTCATCGCGATGTGGGAACGATCATGCTAAACGTATTAATGCTTTCATTGTACTATAGGTATCTAGGAAATTTATTAAGGAGTTAATAACTGAATATACAAGCATTCTGCATGATTGATATCATACCAGGATTTATAAATAGCTCTTGCCATAGGTGTGCATTAATGAATGATCCATGGGCTAACTTTAGTACTTTATTGGCTACTTTTTAAATCATTGAGGTTACATCATCCCCTCATCTACAAAACTATAATAACCATACCGCGAAACAATCAGGTGGTCATGCACACTGATCTCTAAGATATCCCCGCCGGCCTTCAACTTCCTGGTTAAAGCCAGATCAGCATCACTCGGAAGTAGCTCCCCACTCGGATGATTATGTGCTAATATAATTGCACTCGCACAGGCCTTCAGCGCCACCGCGAAAATCACCTTAGGGTCAGCAACCGTTCCGGAAAAGCCACCCTGTGAAATATTCACCACGCCCAATACCCTACCCCTCCTGTTGAGCAAAATCACTTTAAACTCTTCCACAAGCTCCAGCCTTCCATCATCCCAACGGTCCATCAAAACCTCATAAGCTTCCCTGGAAGAATTAATCTCTGGCAACTCTGCCAATTGAAACGCTGGACGGTAACTGATCTCAATCTCCGCTACTTTAAAACTCAAATTTTCCATAATTTTTCTGATTTAATTATGGCGCCTAGTAAGGTTCAGCTTCTGCCAAAGCAAAAGGAGGAACGGAATAAATGGGTAAGCGGGCAAAGGCTACAGGAGCGTTTATGCCGGAAATTCCTTTGCGTGCCAGAAATGAACCTTAAATTGGTCAGAATTGAATAAGAAACCCAATGTGTCTTAAGAAAAGTCAAGACCAGTATGCCCATCCCGATAACAGCACCAAGCAAATAAAGAAGGTGATCCCCGGGATTCTGCAGGTAACATAGAACCAGATAACAGCATAAAAGCCAAAAGAACCCATCAAAAACCTGGGCGGATAGAGAGGGCGTCGGTTGCAAGGAAGACAGAGGAAAAGGCAACAGTATAACATGCGGTAAGCACACCAAAATACCGACCCTTGAGTTTGATCACAATAACAGCGGTTAAATAAACAAATTGCCGCAGCAACAAAAGCCGGGATGAGCCGCATTCCTAAACAAACAATTTGTGTTGAAAAGCCGAATCTTGTTACGCAGGCCCGGCCCGTTGATTAACTGTTTTTCTGTTCCGGGATGCGCTCACTTACATTTACACAATTTTTTCGAACCATTGTAGTGCCAGCTTTGTTATTATCTAAACATAAAAGAAATATTATGATAGACCCTAAAGAAAAAAGTGCACACGAACAAGAAGAACAGGACGCTGCCCGGGAGCAATCATCCGGTAACGAAAACAGCACGGGCGAAAACACCAATTGGAACGAACACCAACAAGTTGACGAGGAAGGCAATGAAGTTGGTCCAGATGATATCAAATAAAAAATAAAACGGTATGAAAAAGATTCTAATGGTATTGACCTCACACAGTTCGATGGAAAATACAGAAAGCAAAACCGGCGTGTGGCTGGGTGAATTCACTGATCCCTATTACGAATTCATTGACGCAGGTTATACAGTTACCCTGGCAAGCCCTAAAGGCGGCAGGCCGCCGGTTGACCCGATGAGCGAACTGACCGAACACCTTACCGGCTCCAACCGAAGATTTCAGGATGATGAGCAGGCAAAGGCTGACTTTAGCCAGACGACTGTTCTGGATCAGATCAGGCATACTGACTTCGATGCCGTATTTTATCCCGGTGGACATGGACCGATATGGGATCTGGCGGTAGATAATAACAGCGGCCTTCTGATACTGGATTTCCTCGATGCAGGAAAACCTGTCGCAGCAGTTTGCCATGGTCCTGCAGCACTCCTCAGCGCGGAAAGACAAAGACCGGGCCTGCTAAAAGGAAAGGTTCTCTCCGCTTTCACCAATGCAGAAGAAACGTTGGTTGGCCGTAGCGGAAATGTCCCCTATGAGCTTCAAACACGTTTGAAAGAACTTGGAGCTGAAGTTAAAACAGCCTTACTGCCCTTCCTTTCCCACGTAGAAACAGACGGATTGTTTATCACAGGGCAAAATCCACTTTCTGCTGGCCCTACTGCGAAAGCCCTCATTGAATTCTTAGCATCTGAGCCAATACAGAACAGCAGCCCCGACGATGAGGGACAGGAATGGCAGGAAAGAGCGGAAAAATATCTGGATGAAAAACCCGATAATCTCAAACCTTAATCGCAAATCATATGACACAGGAGAACAAACAGGTCAACCCAGGCGAAGATGAAAACGGCAAGAACATGGGTTTACCTGAAAAAGACGAAACAGCAACCGGTATAAACCAAGGTACATCGCTACCTTCGGATGGCCCGGTTGGCCAAAACGAGGGTTCTGAGGCTACAGACCTTACAGCTACCCTCGAAAAGGACGATCCTAAAGATATCCGCGAAGATGCGGAGACGGGAAGTTAACTCAATCTCAGCTGCTTTAAAACTTAAATTTTCCATGATTTTTCTGATTTAATTATGGCGCCCAGTAAGGTTCAGCTTCTGCCAAAGCTAAAGGAGGAACGGAATAAATGCGCAAGCGGGCAAAGGCTACAGGAGCGTTTATGCCGGAAATTCCTTTGCGTGCCAGAAATGAACCTTAGATTGTTAGAATTGAACAAGGAACCCAATCTGTCTTAAAGAAAGTCAAGACTTCTTTGTAGCGAAATGGATTATTGCATGTTCAAAGCATCCATGCAGGCAATAGAGGATCTCAGCTTATCATCTTCAAAAAAATACTTGAAGCTATTCCTACATTTGGATAAAAAGGACATATTCATTTAGCTTACACCAAATTTTTCTTCATTTCTGTGCAGGATAAAAATTGCTGGTCTTTTTTCTTTATCATCACGGACACTTTCATCCTCAACGTCTTTAAGCAGCTTCCTAGCTGCCGCCTGGCGCTTGGTCTTATCCACGATCTTCGCATAAATTTCGGTAGTTTTCAAGGAGCGGTGACCGAGCAGTTTAGATACCGTGTAAATATCCGTACCCAGCTCAAGCTGAAGTGTAGCAAAAGTATGCCTGAAACTGTGGAAGGTGATATTCTTAAAAATGCCAGCGGTGGTACACCAGTCCGTGAAAAATGATTTTAGCTGACTGTACTTCAGGCCTGGAAAAAGTAAATCACCCGGTTCCATTCGGTTCCCAAGGCGGACTACAGCCTGATCCGATATCGGCATTACCTCTGCCTTCTCTGTCTTACCTTGCGAAAATTGAATTTCAAAACCGCCCGGCCTGCCCCTAAGTTCAGACCAGTGCAACGTACTCACGTCTGACCACCTGAGCCCGGTGAGCCCGGAAAAAATCGCTGCGTTTTTCATCAATTCCGAGCTGGCAGGTGTATCCGCAAAATGCTGGAATTCTTCCATCGTCAGTCTTTCGCGATTGGTCTCTTTTGATGGTATAGGATCAACCATGGCATGCAGGTCCATTGGTATGAGCTTACGCCTGTAGACATGGCGCAATACTGTCCGGAATTTGGCATAATAAGTAACCGCTGTATTCCATTTGATCGGGCGCCCAGTGCGCGAGATCCCAGGTCCGCTCAACAGATAGTTTTTGTAATCCTCACACAGAAAGTCGGAGAGTTCCGGCAGACGCAGATCATGACCGCTAAAAGCGATAAAATAACGCAGTCCCATTTCCCAGTGGTCATTCATTGATTTCCGGCGGCTTTTGGATACTTGCCTGAAAATCTCGGTAAAGCTTGCATTTCGATCCTGTTCTGAAATGATCCCGAAGCGCCTGTTCTGTATTTCTATCTGGCGTTGCGCACAGACGGTCTGAGCGGTGAGCAGTGTTTCTTTGTTATGAATGCGCTGCAGTTCATTCACAGGTTTTGTGAAAAGGTATAGTTTCAGCGTAACCGAACGCTGGGCTTTTCCTGTCTTACTGTTCAATAGGGGTGGATAATAGTCTAAATAAAGGCTTTGCCTTCCGGTAATAAGATTTTTCCTTCTCAGTGTAACGCTTCCCATAACTTATTAACTTTTATAGAATATTTGATTCAATGCTGACCGGAGTACATAGCTGAACTTTCCGCTAGAGAATACTTCGAGATCGTTCCGTTTGATCAGGTCATAAAGTGCTTTTTCTGATATACCAAAATGCTGTTGAGCATCAGCCATACTCATACAGTAAACCAGCGCAGGATTTTTAGCTCTTTCAGCTTGCTGAACCGGCTGAAAATCGACCTGTTTAAAGGCCTTATCCAAATGCTTTCTTTTGATCAGTGTTTTCCGTTCGCTGAATTGGATTGCTTTAATCCTGCCATTCTTGATCTGCTGATAAATTATCCTTTCACTGCAATGAAGCAGGCGAGCAGCCTGTTTCACCGTAAGAAACTCTGCCGGCTGGTCATTGATCGCTTTTGTACGGATACTAAGCGTCTGTTCATCGCTGGCAGAAATCTTCACATTACGGATCTTTTGTTTGTAGTGCCGCCTGTTACAATTCAGGCTGCAGTATTTGGTGACCGTAGTTTTTGCCAAGAATGTTTTGCCGCAGTATTCGCAGATCCGCTCAACTGTTATATTGCTACTCATTTCATCTTTTTTTGCTGCACCTGCTACAGTTCGACCAGACTTTTAGACGCTAGAACATCAGTGGTAATTTCCCCTCAAATAGCGGCCTATTAGCGCTGTTTAATGTTTTTTAGTGTCGTTAAGTGTCGATAAGCGACATCATTTCACCCATGATTTTTTTTGGGAAAATTTCAGTCGCTCGAGCAACAAATGAGCAACAAAAATGCGAAAAATAGTGGTAAACCTCCAAGAAATCGGGGGAGAAATATTAACATAACTTATTAACAATCAGTAGGTTGATTGTCGTAAGTTGTCGAAATTAGTGGTTGTTTTTGGGGGCTATTTACCGATACAAAACTTCGTAAATATATTCTCCAACAAGTCATCAGTGGTAACTGTACCTGTAATTTCACCAAGATAATGTAGTGCCTGTTTAATATCCATTGCTAAAAAATCTAATGCAACTGGATTGTCTACATTAGCCAAAACCCTTTGCAGCGCATGTTCGGTCTGTTTTAAAGCTTCTACATGGCGGATATTCGTCACCAGGGTTTCGCTGGTATTGATATGGTGTAAGTTAACCTGCTCCAACAAAGTCGCTTTTAATTCATCAATGCCTTGTTTCTCTTTTGCAGAGATAAAAACCACATTTAAAGCTTCGAAAGCTTTACGTTGCGCCACTGAGATCAGATCGGCTTTATTTACCAGAATTAAATATGGAATAGCCAACTGTTCTAATCCACGTACCTGCTCTTCAATTTCAGAAATACCTTGAGCGGCATCGGCCATATAAATAATCAGTTTCGCCTGCTTCATTTTCTCTAAGGTACGTTCTACCCCTAGTGCCTCAATAATATCGGCTGTATCGCGGATTCCAGCGGTATCGATAAAACGGAAAACAATGCCACCAATGGTTAATTCATCCTCAATGGTATCTCGCGTGGTTCCGGCAATATCAGAAACAATGGCACGTTCCTCATTTAATAAAGCATTCAGTAATGTAGATTTACCTACATTAGGTTTACCAGCAATCACAATCGGAACCCCATTTTTAATCACATTTCCCATTTCGAAAGAAGATATCAAACGTTGTAAAACGTAATTGATTTTGTTAACCAGATTTTTTAATTGCTCACGATTGGCAAATTCTACATCCTCTTCAGCAAAATCCAATTCGAGTTCAATCATCGAAGCAAAATGGATCAACTGTTCGCGCAAGCCTTTTAACTCGGTAGCAAAACCGCCACGCATCTGCTGCATGGCTACATCGTGTGAAGCTTTTGAATTAGAAGCAATTAAATCGGCAACAGCTTCTGCCTGACTTAAATCGAAAGCACCATTTAAAAATGCACGTAAGGTAAATTCGCCAGGTTTGGCCGCACGCGCTCCTTTGCTAATCAAGAGGTTAATAATCTGCTGGATGATGTAATTAGAACCGTGACAAGAAATCTCTACCACATTTTCTTTGGTATACGATTTAGGCGCAACAAATAAACCCGCAACTACCTCATCAATAATATGGTCGCCATCCTTAACCAAACCAAAATGTAAAGTATGGGTAGCCTGCTTTTCTAAATCTTTTCCGGCGAAAACGACATTCGTTAACGAAATAGCCTCAGGACCAGATAAGCGGATCACGCCAATGGCACCTGAACCCGAAGGCGTAGATAAAGCAATAATGGTATCTTGATTGTACATGTGTGGTATTAAAGCTGCAAAAATAAGCCTAATCTGTGGGTATATCGTGTATGGGAAGTAATTTTTTTTGACTATTGGTTAATCAATGCCAGGCCAAATTCCCAGCTAACTTTCGTAACTTAAAACATTTCGATAACAATTGTGTTATAAACCTCAAATCAGATTAAGCTTTTTATGACTAATAATTTACCACTAACCGTAAAACGATCTATAGAGTTATTGGGCTTGATGGCCATTGTAGCTGTTATGGTTATCGGTCGCGATATTATCATGCCCATGTTGATGGCTTTTTTTATCAGCATTATGTTGCTACCGGTTTACCGCTTTTTAAAACGGAAAAAAATTCCCGAATCGCTATCCATTATTCTATCAATTTTACTGGTTGCACTCTTTGTATCCCTCATTATTTGGTTCTTTTCCAATCAGATAGGTATTTTGGTTAAAGATTTTCCTCAGATAAAAGCAAATGTTACGCAGCATATCAATTCTTTGAGCGATTGGATCAGCCGAATTACGCATTACGACGATAAGGAGCAAAAAGCATTTATTCAGGATAAAAGTGATGATTTAATGAACATGGGCACCTCGCTTGCAGGTGGCGCAGCAGTTACACTTAGCGGTATTTTCGTATTTATTGGCTTGTTGCCTATTTATATCTATCTGATGCTTTTTTATAAAGATATTTTATTGCGCTTTATCTTCATGTGGTTTAAAACAGATGATCACCCAAAAGTGAAAGAAGCCATTTATGAAACCGAATCGATTATTAAAAGTTACCTAATTGGGTTATTAATTCAAATTACTTACATGACCATTTTACTGGGCGGCATATTAATGCTAATCGGTATTAAACATGCGTTATTAATTGGGGTAATCTTCGCCATCTTAAACCTAATCCCTTATGTGGGCGCTTTAATTGGCAACTTAATTGGCGTATTGCTAACCCTTACTTCCTCTCAAGAATTATGGCCGGTAATTACCGTTTTAGGGGTTATTGCATTTGTTCAATTTTTAGATAATAACATCTTAATGCCGCGCATTGTAGGCTCTAAAGTAAAAATAAATGCTTTATTTGCCATTCTTGGGGTATTTATAGGTGGAAGCATAGCAGGCGTCTCCGGTATGTTCCTCGCGTTACCGATTGTGGCAGTATTAAAAATTATTTTTGACCGTACAGAATCATTTAAACAATGGGGGGTATTATTAGGTGATGAACGACCAGCCAAAAGCCCTATGACCTTCCCTACTTTTCGAAAGAAGAAACCTGTGGCAACCAAATCGGGGATTGAAGGGAAATAATCCGTAGTCCGAAGTCTTTAAAAAGAAAAAGCATCACTGGATTAAACTAGCGATGCTTTTTGTCAATCCTTTTTTACATTACATATTAGACCAATTCACCAAATAAAGATGTAGCATTTATTTTTTTGCCTGCTAAGTAAATATTAATATAATAAAGTTATCGAGCCTGTAACTATTTCACACGCTTGACTTAATTTTATGATATAATAATATACACCTACAGGAAGTCTGGAACCCTTAATCGTTCCATCAAACGGCATGGTATATCCCACAGATTCATAAACCTTATTTCCTACTCTATTAAAAATTTGAATGTGTGCCTTGGGATAATTTTCAACACCCTTTAAATTCCAAATATCATTAATACCATCGTTGTTAGGTGAAATCGAATTTGCTACAGTCAATCCTGATAAGCCTACTGTAATTTTCACTTCCATTTTTATACTTTCGCAATCGCCGATACGTTGAGCAATAAAGTAATTTTTATCACCTCTGACATCAACTTTAAAAATTCCACTAACAGAAACGTCTAAAGGAAATGAAGCCTCTTCACTTTCATAAAGGGCATAGCTAGTGGCTTTTGTCGATCCACTTGCCCGCAAAGTTGCTTCGCCCGGTGAACAAAGTTGAATTGGTGTAACAGTTGGTGCTGTAATTTGGCTGGTTCGATTATCAACCACAAAATTCGAAATCAATGGCGAGCAATTTGAAGCATCAGTAACTTCCAGTTTATAATTACCTTTGGGTAAATTGTATATGTCTAAATTATTGCCAACCTGAATACCAGCGCCATTAGTCCATTTATAGCTATAAGGTGCAAGGCCACCACTAATTTGCATTCCAGTAATACTTCCCAATTCCTGATTACAATTATCATCTGCAATACGAACATTGCTATTCACTAAAGCAAGTTCAGCTTGTCTATTAACGCTATAAGTAATCAGATATATTTCGCAACCATTATCATCTATTCCATAAACACTATAATCTCCAGCGTCTACGTTTTCAAGTACAGCTGTATTTCCCCCAACGGTCTTACCTGATTTGTCTTCCCATCTATAACTTTTTGGCAGATGGCTTGCATTTTGCAGCGTAATTATGATTTTTCCATTGTTTGATCCACAAGAGGCATCGGTAATTATCTTTGTAATGCCCCTAGCATCGATCAAATTTGGCTGTGTAACTAAGGTAAGATCATAAGTTTTATTACATGACTGATTTGAAGCTGTTAACTGGTAACTTCCGGAAGGCACCCCTTCTAAATCCAACTGATTACCAACTACTTGACCATCAATATTTTTCCAGGTATAGGAATTGGCTCCAGTAATAAACAGACCCTTCATACCTCCATTGTTCCCCACACAAGTAGGATTGAAAATTTGTTTCTGGCTATCATCAATAGTAATAGTATTGGCATCCGGAATGGTAATGACCGGTGTAATGGCCGCCCCGCAACTGGATTGATCTGTAACTTCTAAAGTGTATTTGCCGGGTGGCTGATTTACTAAATCCTTAATGCTTGCAACTTGCACATTGTTTACATTTTTCCACTTATAGATTAAGGTGCCGCTTCCAGTTGCTATAATTCCGGTAATGCCGCCAGAATTTGTACCACAATTAGCTGGCTTTATTGATAGGGAAAGCAGGCTAACGTTAGGTCCGGAGCTAGATGTTAAGGTAATCGGCCCATAAGTCTCTGTACAATTGTTATCCAATGTGGATATGCTTAAAGTATATCTTCCGGACGTAACATTTGTTAAATTTAATGTTGTAGCTACTTCGGTACCCAAATCATTTTTCCAGCTGTAAACTGCAGGTGATGCAGTATTATTTACAACCTGTAAACCGCTGATACGACCACCAGTACCACAAGCAGGATTTACTGCCTGAACATTTGTGGCATTTGTTATCAATCCTTTTTTAATTTCAAACCATGGTGTTACTTCACTACAATCTCCATTGGTAGCTTTTAAGCGATAAGTACCAATGGGTACATTTAAAAGATCTCTGCCCCTCCCGACTACATTTCCAGTAACATCCAACCACTCTACATAAGTAGCACTTAATGGCAATACCCCTGTAATTGAGCCCGTATTACCGCAAGTATTAATAACCTTAACACCTGAAACATCAACCCTGATTCGGGTAAATTCGGAAGTTATACCATTTAATGTAGCTGATGCAATTACCGATCTTAATAGTACACCGCTGTATTGCCAATTTCCACTCACATCTGTCACTGTACTGGCAAAATAGGTTTCCGGAGAACACGTTCCACACAGATCGCTGTAAAAAAGTTCTATTGTTGAGTTTGGTGTAGCCGTACCAGATAGAACATTAGCAGTTGTACCGGTAATCTCCACCTTTGGTGGGGTTCTCATTCCATAACCATCTAAAATCATAGGATAAGAATTCGTGGTACAAAAAAAACTGTTTTTATTAATTGCAGCAGAAGTATTTGGCCACACGTTAATTGGTTTACAATACCCAATATAATTTGCATCAACAGGATTATCACCTCCTATTTGTACTTTATCAACGTAGTACACAAAAATACCGGTCTGAACATTTGTTATTTTAGTGAGATTTCGGTTTACGCCAATATAATTCCGCTTAATTTCCACCGGATTTTTAACTCCGGAAAGTTGAATAGCAGTTGAACCACCAACAACATTATCTTCAATTTTAATGGTGCTCAGCGTGTAAGGTGCACTGGAACCGATGTAAATACCCGCATTAGCAGTTAAATTATTAGCTACACTCAAATCTAAATTATTGCCAAGAATATTGTATTTAAAATTGATAAATGCCGGAGTGGTATATAGTGAGCCTGCGTATTGCCCCGTGTTAATTTGATTAATATAAAAACCCTTAGCAACTACATTCTGTCCTCCTGGCGTACCATCTCCAATATTTACAATGCCATATAGATTTTGCATGTACGCATTATATGATTGCAAGGCATTTGTCCGCGGAGGCTCCGTTAAACCATCGGCTTCCACACCTAGGAAAGTAGATTTCATCGAAAAATTTTCAACATAAGTGTCGTTGTTAGATGACAGACGAAAATTTGATGACAGATCACGATGAAAACCACAAATTACGTTACCCCTGCCCACATCACCTAACCTAATATTTTTTGATGCCGTCATCGCGACACCTACCACCCGCTCAAATATTACACCCGAGGAAAGATTAAAAACTGTGATGTTCCGAATGTACAAACCATAAATACCTACATCATTCACATTATTAATATTAAGACCAATATAGAAGTTCTGAAAGGTAAAAGCTGCTGTAACTTGAATTTTAGCTGTACTGCGACCAAAAACAATTCCTGTTTGTGTCGATCCATCGATATCCAGATTCGAAGAAACATCTGGCAATTGACTTAACAAGGTTATGGTTCTTCCACTTTCACTTTGATCTGCTAAATTAAAATGAATAAAGTCTTTATCGGCACTGCCATTTGCAGCCGCTTTGATTAATGCATCTCTTAAAGTTCCCGAACCAGCATCAGCGTTTGAAGTTACAATAAAAACCTCTGCATGAGTATCTAAAGAAAAAGAAATAAAAATCGCAAGTAAAAGCGTAGCGAGAATAAATTTAAACGTTAATCTAATCATAGATAAACAAATCTACTAAGATTATCTTATTTTAATAAAGCATCATAGGCAAATCTTAAAATTGTTCCAAAAACAACGATCAGAAAAAATACACGAACAAATTTATTTCCTTTAAGCAAGGCCAGTTTTGTACCGAAGAAAGCACCCGCAAGGTTAAAAAGCGCCATTGGGATGGCGTATTGAAACAAGATATGCCCCGTAGAACTGAAATAGATAATGGCAGCTAAATTTGTAGCCATATTTACAATCTTGGCATGTGCACTGGCACCGATAAAATCGAAACCCAATACTGCAATAAAAACCAAAATGAGGAAAGAACCTGTTCCTGGCCCGATCAGCCCATCATAAAAACCGATCAAAATCCCGAACAAACCGGCCATTAAAACCTGTTGTTTAAGCGAATGGTCTTTCTCCTGGTGGATACCAAATTGTTTATTAAAGTAGGTGTAAAGTGCAACTAAAACCAGTACCACGAGGATTACAGGTTTAATGACAGAATTATCTATCCTGCTTACCAAAAACGCACCCAGCAATGCTGCTAAAAATGCAGTTAGCACACAAGCTGCAAGTACTTTGTAATTAAAACGAACCTGTTTCGAATATTTGAAAGCGGCCAGCGTTGTACCCGCCATTGATGGAATTTTGGTAGTACCTAAAAGCGTGGCTACAGGATAGTGTGGCAAAATAAGTAAAATGGCGGGAGTTTGTAATAAACCACCGCCACCTACAATTGCATCTATAAATCCGGCAGCAAAAGCTACCAGACAGAGTAAAATAAGTTCTTCGAACATTAATTATGGGTAAATTATTGCTTTATGATGAGGTTATCCATTTCCCACTCGCTTTTTAAACATTGCTGAAAGCCTATTTCACTCCCAATCTTTTGCAATTCTATGGGCATTTTATAGACTAAGCTATTATTTACCTTCACCATGATTATGTTATCCTTTTGTATAATTTCAAATTTATTAAAATTACCTCTTTCAATCTTAAATGCTGAAAGTGAAGAATCTTTTAGTTCATCCGACCATTCGTAATACTTCCATCCTTTGAACAATTCAAATTTGGCTAGCCTAACATTTGTAAGATTAAAATCAATCTGATATATAGAGAGTTTTCTTGTGCCATCGTACTCTTGCATTTTGCCCCAAATAAAATCGAAGCAATTCGAAGCAAATTCTGAGCTAATACTCTTTGCTTCAAATTCAATAGAGAAATTTTTATCGGCATTAAAGCTGGGTATCGTTTTTTTATACCACATGCAACCATTGATTATTTGATTTTCAGTGGCTTTTCTTATAGATAATGTACCTGCCTCTTGGTTTACCTTAAATTCCTTTGTATTAATAAGCTGCCAGTTATTCTCAAAACCTTCAAAATCCTCTTTAAGAATAACATTTTGTTGTGCATAACATATAGAAAAGCCTAAAAAAACAAGCAAAACCAAAACCTTAACCTTCATCGAAAAATGTAATTATTTAAAATTAAATAAGTTCTTAACCATTTAAACGTGATTTAAAAATCAAAGTCCTGATCAGCGATTTTGTTTTACAACCGTTTGCTCATGTTATTTTTACCTGACAAGTAAATCCCTACATTCGCTCTGGCGAAGTAATCCCTAAAATCAACATTCCCGCATGAATAATATCAGCCGTTTTTTTACTCAGGTTTAAACGGAACTGTTTAACTTCACCTTCTTCTGTTTTTACAATTGGTGGTATCTCATGATAAAACTTATTGAACAGCTTAGCCAGTTCGTATAAATAGTTCGCCAAACTTGCTGGACTGTAGGCCTTAGCTGCAACAGCAATTTCTGCAGGATATTTTGCCAGTTGCAGAATCATTTCTAATTCCACCTCACTAATCCCGCCAAACGCCAAACTCCCAACACCAAACTTATACTCAGATTTACTCAACAGCGATTTAATCCTTGCATGCGTATATTGGATAAATGGCCCGGTATTTCCTTGAAAATCGATACTTTCAGCAGGATTGAACAATAAACGTTTCTTAGGTTCAACCTTTAAAAGGAAATATTTTAAAGCGCCTAAACCTATATTTTTATACAGTTCTGCTTTATCTTCTTCACTAAAATCGTTGGTCTTACCTAATTCTTCTGTTTTTTCGCGGGCCGTAGTTACCATGCTTTCAATCAACTCGTCGGCATCTACAACAGTTCCTTCGCGGCTTTTCATCTTACCGTTTGGCAGATCGACCATTCCGTACGATAAATGATATAAACCTTTTGCCCAGCTTTTGCCCAGTTTCTCTAAAATCAGGAATAACACTTTGAAATGGTAATCCTGCTCATTTCCTACCACATAAATCGACTCATCCATATTGAAATCGTCGTGTTTCATCTCAGCAGTACCTAAATCCTGTGTAATGTAAACCGAAGTCCCATCAGCGCGCAGAACCAGTTTCTGGTCTAAACCATCGGCAGTTAAATCGATCCACACCGAACCATCTTCTTTTTTAAAGAAAACGCCTTTAGCCAAACCTTCATCAACCGTACCTTTTCCTAACAGGTAGGTATTGCTTTCGTAATAGAATTTATCAAAATCTACCCCAAGGTTTTTATACGTTACATTAAAACCAGCGTAAACCCACTCGTTCATGGTTTTCCAAAGCGAAACTACTTCCTCATCTCCTTGCTCCCATTTCAAAAGCATTTGTTGCGCTTCTTTAATTAATGGTGCATTTTTCTTGGCTTCTTCTTCTGTTTGTCCTTCCGCTTTTAAAGCATCAATTTCTTTTTTGTATTCTTTATCAAAAATGACGTAGTATTTTCCAACCAGGTGATCGCCTTTTAAGCCAGTACTTTCGGGTGTTTCGCCATTGCCCCACTTTTGCCAGGCCAACATCGATTTACAGATGTGGATACCACGGTCGTTAACCAGGTTTACCTTTACCACATCGTAACCATAAGCTTTAAGCAGCTCAGAAACCGAGTAACCCAATAGGTTATTACGCACATGCCCCAGGTGAAGCGGTTTATTTGTATTTGGTGAAGAATACTCTACCATTACCCTTTTTCCGTTCGGTGCATACACGCCAAAATCAGGCGATAAAATTTCTTCGTTAAATTGTTTTAAGAAATAACTTTCGGCAATGCTTAAGTTCAAAAATCCTTTAACCACATTAAATTTAGTAATATCGGTTACGTTGGCAACCAAATATTCACCAATCTCAGTGGCCGTTTGTTCAGGCGATTTCTTCGAAATTTTGGTAATCGGAAAAACAACAATTGTTGCCTGTCCTTCAAATTCTTTACGTGTTTCTTGTATGTTGATTACACTTTCGGCTACTTCTTCCTTATAAAGTTCAAAAATGGCTTTCTGTGTTTCGGCAATAATAAAATTCATGCGCCAAAAATAGAGAAAAAAGTCCGAAGTCGGGAGTCCGAAGTCCGAAGATTTTTTAGCTTAAATTTCAATTTTTATTGTTTTTAAGGGCTTTGGAAAGCTACAGTAGTGCCAGTCGGTTCCGGTAGTCCTTCTTTCCGCTGTAGTCCCGATTGTAGGAATCGGGAGCTGCCGCTTCAATAAGGTTTATTTAGCTGGTTCTGTGCAATAGAAAAAAGTCCGAAGTCGGGAGTCCGAAGTCCGAAGATTTTTTAGCTTAAATTTCAATTTTTATTGTTTTTAAGGGCTTTGGAAAGCTACAGTAGTGCAAGTCCGTTTCGGTAGTCCTTCTTTCCGCTATAGTCCCGATTGTAGGAATCGGGAGCTGCCGCTTCAATAAGGTTTAAGGAGGTTGGTTCTGTGCAATAAATAAACCTATCTACCTATTTGTCTATCTCAAATCTATCATCTCAATTCTCATATCTGAATTTTTCTAATAGATTTGCAATAACTAACTTTTTTATGAGCGAGCAGAACCCCAATTTTAAAGTGAGCGTAAACACCGAAATCGGCAGGTTGCGTAAATTATTAATACATAGTCCTGATAGTGGATTAGGCAAAGTAGTACCCTCTAAGGCACAAGATTGGCTTTTCGAAGACATTGTACATTTAGATACCATCCGTAAAGGTGAATACGATTATTATATTAAACTGTTGATGTATTTTCTTGATCCTGACAAGATTAAGGGAAAACTGGCCGAAATAGATTCGGAAGCATCCAACCGTAATTTTTACAAACCCAACCACCCCGATTTTCACAATTCTCAATCAGTAATCGAGATTCAGAACCTGTTGAGCGAAATGCTGGAGAACGAATCCATCCGTAAAAAACTGGTTGCTGCTGTTTGTGCGATTGAAGGTTGTACTTATAAGGTCCAATTGGAATTAACGGATACCGATCCAAAGCAATTGGCGGAGATTTTTATCTCCGGAACATTGGCCAACGATACGATGATTTTTGCGCCCATCCCCAATTTAATTTTCACCAGGGATGTGGGCACAACGATTAACAACCATATCCTGTTAAACAAACCGGCAAAAAAAGCCCGTGTGCGCGAAACACTTTTAATGCGTTATATTTTTTTCAACCATCCTTTGTTTGAGGGCTACCGCAATAATATCCTCGAAATTCCGGATGTAACCATGCACTTTTTACGTCCAGGTGATGAACCTGCTTTCAGCACCACTTTAGAAGGTGGCGACGTGATGATGGTAAGCCCAAACCACGTATTGATCGGTTGTAGCGAAAGAACCTCTGAACATGGCGCCAACGAAGCAATCAAATTATTGTTCGATCAGGATGTGGTAGAAAAGGTTACGGTTGTAAAAATACCGAGCAAACGTGATTATATGCACCTGGATACTGTTTTCACACAGGTTAAACGCAATACCTGGGTAATTTTGAATTCGATTGCCCATTCGCCGAAATATAATCCTTACGAGCCGATCAACTTTTTGAAAGAACCCGAAAAATTGGAGGCTACTACTGCTATTCAGTTTACAAAAGCCAATCCAAGTGAGCCGAAACATTTCGAACATGTAGAAGCTTTATTGGATGATATTAGCCAGAACGATTTAAAAAGCACAGAACCTACTCAGATTATTTATAGCGGCAATAATCAGTTCCCTTACGATTCGCGTGAGCAATGGACTGATTCTTGTAACCTTTTAGCCATTAAAGAAGGTGTTGTTTTAGGCTACGATAGAAACGATAAAACCGTTGAAGCCTTTAAAGCTGCCGGTTTTAATGTGGTGGATGTGAAAGATATAATCCAGGACTTAGAAAACGGCAAAGTAAATGCCGAAACCATAACCGATACTTTGATTTTAATGCCTTCGGCAGAATTATCACGTGCCCGTGGTGGTTTCCATTGTATGAGTTTGCCGATACTTAGGGATAATTTGGTTCAATAGTTCATTAGCCATTGGTTCATTTGTTGTGGTGCAGATAATAAATAGCGATAACTTTATAATGAACCGGTGAACGAATGAACCAATTAACACAATATCTGGTTTGGGGCTTGGCGTTTAGCGCCAGCTAACCGATTAACCTTGACTATAACAAATGACTATTGAACTACTGAACTAATGAACCAAACGACCAACCATATCCTCATGATCCGCCCCGTTGATTTTAAATTCAATGAGCAAACAGCCGGAAATAATAAGTTTCAAATTGCATCTACTGAAACCAATGTACAAACAGAAGCCTTAAAAGAGTTTGATGCTTTTGTTGATTTATTAAGGAAAAATAATGTTGATGTAACGGTTGTAGACGATACTTTACAACCTGAAACACCTGATTCTATTTTCCCTAACAATTGGGTTTCCTTTCACGAAGATGGCTCAGTATATCTTTATCCGATGTTTTCTGAAAACCGCCGGTTAGAGCGCAGAAAAGAAATACTGGATGGGCTGAAAGAAAATTTCGAAGTTAACCACGTCAGCGATTTAAGCTTTTACGAACAACAACATGCGTTTTTAGAAGGTACCGGAAGCATGGTATTAGACCGTACCAACAAAATTGCTTATGCCTGCTTAAGTGTGCGCACCGATGAAGAAGTGCTGAACAACTTTTGCATGCTCACCGGATATGAACCAGTGGCCTTTCAAGCGGTAGACGGATCGAATTTCCCGATTTACCATACCAATGTGATGATGTGCATTGGCGATCGTTTTGCTGTAATCTGCCTGGATTCGATCAGAGATCCTGAGGAGAAATTAAATGTAACCATCAGTTTAAAAGGTAGTGGAAAAGAAATTATCGAAATCAGTCTGGAACAGATGAATAAATTTGCAGGCAATATGTTACAGGTTACCAATGCAGAAAACGAAAGTTTATTGGTGATGTCGGAACAGGCTTTTTTATCCTTAACTGCCGAGCAGATTGCTGCATTAGAAGAATATAGCAGAATCATTTATGCTCCACTTTACACGATCGAAAAAAATGGTGGTGGCAGCGCAAGATGCATGCTGGCTGAAATACATTTGCCGAGTAAATCGTAACCATAAAAGATTAGCTGGTGAGCCAACAATCATGGGAATGAGTTATTAATGAAATGTTGTAAAAATCAGTCGTCATTTCGACTGGAGCGCAGCGAAATGGAGAAATCTTTGAACTGTATTTATTAGATAGTTTAAAGATTTCTCCACTACGGTCGAAATGACGATTTATCTTAACCTGTCATTCCTAAAATAATATACTAATTACCTCACTCGCTCGCCGTGGTTCGTGTCTCCACGAACCATTGTATTTTTTGCCACGGAAGCTCGGAGCGCACGGAAAAGCCCATCTAACAAATGTGCACTCGCAATTAAACCCTCAATAGCACCACCACCCTAGCTACATAAACCTGATCGGAATGAACACGAGTGCAACGAAGTAAAATGAAGAGCAGGACTAACCCCAACCTATAAAAACTGGAACCCGCTTTCCAAACGATCAGCAAACATTATTTCTCGGCCATGTTTCCGTATTCCACTAACCATTTTTATTTTGCCACGGAAGCTCGGAGCGCACGGAAAACCTGCCTGATAAATGTATACTCGCTATTAAACCCTCAATAGCACCACCACCCTAGCTACATAAACCTGATCGGAATGAACACGAGTGCAACGAAGTAAAATGAAGAGCAGGGTTGCCGGAACCGATAGCAACAGTAAACTGCTTTCCAAATGATCAGTAAACAGGCGCTCTCTAATGCCGACGAAATTACAATCAATATTTACTTCTCCCCTTTTACAATCATCTATTCCGATTAGTTTTATTACTTTCGCCAAAAATCCAGTATCCATATGTCTTTAGTACAAGAATTACAAACCCGCTCGGGCAATAAATGCGAATTATGCACCGCTGAAACTAACTTATCAGTATATGAAGTGCCGCCAACAAGCAATGCCAACGGCGATAACAGTATTTTAGTTTGTAAAACCTGCTTAGATCAGATTGAAAAAACGGAACAGCTTGCACCAAGCCATTGGAAAATATTAACGGAAACCATGTGGTCGGAATTTGCCCCGGTACAGGTTGTTGCCTGGAGAATGTTGAGCAGGTTAAGAAATGAAGGCTGGGCAGCAGATAGTCTGGATATTTTATACCTTGAAGATGAAACTTTGGAGTGGGCTAAAAAAACCGGCGACCATGAGCAAGATGGAACTGTAGAATTTCATCAGGACAGCAATGGCACGCGTTTATTTGAAGGCGATACCGTGGTTTTGGTTAAAACGTTGGATGTTAAAGGCTCGACGCTGAGCGCTAAATTGGGTACTGTAGTTAAAAACATTAGATTAGTTCATGACAATACCGAACAAATTGAAGGTAAGGTTGAAGGACAAACTATTGTAATTTTAACCAAATACCTCCGTAAAGGATAACACGCTATTTGATGATTGATTAGCCAACTCGCTACCAATCCCTAAATAGCAGCACCTTCCTTGACAAGTAAACCTGATCGGAACGAACACGAGTGCAACGCGTAAAGTGGAGAGCAGGGCCAAGCCCAACCTATAACAACGGGAACCTACTTTCCAAAATATCTGTTAAATATTATTCTCCTCGCCGTGGTTCGTGTCTCCACGAACCATTGTATTTTTGCCACGGAGGCTCGGAGCACGCGGAAAATCCATCTGACAGATGCATTAGCTATCAAACCCTAAATAGCAGCCCCGTCCTTGCCAACTTAAACCTGAACGGAGCGAACACGAATGCAACGAGTAAAGTGGAGAGCAGGAATAACCCAAAACTATAATAGCACGAACCTGCTTTCCAAATTATTTAATTAAACATTATTCTTATTTCGTCTTTTAAACAATTTATCGGAAAGTCTTAGCGAGACGCTAAGACCAGATAGGACGCTAAGACCATATGGTAATCAGGCTAAGCGTTTCCTTACAGTAAAAATATTTTCAATACCGTTTAATTCTCGATTTAAAATTACATTTTTGCAAAAATTATTTAAAAGTAAATGCAGAGTTACTCAGAATTTCTTGATCTAAGTGTTGGTTTCCCTCAAGAGGGTTTCGATGTTATAGATGATGAATTATATTTTCAGGATTTAAACCTGATGGAAATGATCGAAACTTACGGTACTCCCCTACGTTTCACGTACTTACCAATGGTGAGTAAGAAGATCCAGCAGGCGAAGATTCTTTTCCAAACCGCTATTTTAAAGAACAATTACCGTGGCGATTATAAATATTGCTACTGTACAAAAAGCTCGCATTTTAAGCATATTGTAGAAGAAGCTTTAAAAAACAATATCCACCTGGAAACTTCTTCGGCTTTTGATATGCCAATGGTTGATGCGCTGGAGAAAAAAGGTGTGTTAACGAAAGATACCACCATCATCTGTAACGGCTTTAAAACCTACCAGTACAAACAATATATCATTGATATGTTGCATGATGGTTATACCAATATTATCCCTGTTTTAGACAACAAAGAAGAGTTTAATCTTTTTGATGATGAGGTTGATATTGATACCCCTTGTAACTTAGGTATCCGTATTGCAGCTGAGGAGCAGCCAGATTCGCAGTTCTATACTTCTCGTTTAGGTGTGCGTATGGAAGACATTATTGATTTCTACAACAATAAAATCGTTCACAACCCTAATTTCAGGGTTAAATTATTACACTTTTTTATTAACTCTGGTATTACCGATTCGCCATATTATTGGAACGAGTTAGAGAAATACGTAACGCTTTATTGTAAATTCAAAAAAATCAATCCTGATTTAGATACCCTCGATATTGGTGGTGGTATGCCATTTAAAGATTCGTTGGTTTTCGATTTCGATTACGAATACATGGTAAACGAAATTGTGAAAAGGATTAAAGAAATCTGTGCCATCCATGATGTAATGGAACCAGATATTATTACTGAATTTGGTAAATATACGGTTGCTGAGGCTTCTGGTATTCTTTATAAAGTATTGGGCCGTAAACAACAGAATGATCGTGAGCGTTGGTTAATGCTGGATGGTTCTTTTATTACCAATTTACCTGATGTTTGGGCATTAAACCAAAAGTATATCTTATTGCCAATTAACAATTGGGACGCTGAATATGAGCGGGTTAACTTAGGCGGCATTACCTGCGATGGACAGGATTATTACAACCAGGAGGCACACATGAACAGTGTATTTATGCCGAAAACGCGTAAAGTGCAATATTTAGGTTTCTTCCATACTGGTGCTTATCAGGAAGTATTGAGCGGTTATGGTGGTATTCACCACTGTTTATTGCCAAGCCCAAAACATGTTTTGATCCGCAGAAACCGTGATGAAAGTTTCAATTTCGAAGTTTTTGGAGAAGAACAAAACAGCAAGCAGGTATTGAAGATTCTGGGTTACTAATTCAGTTTACAGTTGGGAATTTGGTGAGTACAAAAACAAAATTTCATTAAAATACACATATACCTCAGTTTTTTTTACTGAGGTATTTTTTTTATATTTGAGTATGGCACATGAACAAATTAAGTTATTCGATCGGATCATTGCTACAGATGGTTTGATGGGAGGAAGACCTACAATACGTGGGTTGAGATTTCCAGTTTCTGATGTACTTGAATTATTAGCAAGCGGCATGAGTGAGGAACAAATTCTTGAGGAACATCCCATCCTAGAAAAGGAAGATATTAGGGCCGTTCTCTTATATAGCGCGCAAAAAATAAATGAGGACTTAATGTATGAATAATTGGGAAATTTGGACCGACACCAATATATCCCCTATAATTGCCAAATGGCTTTCAGAATACACAAATTTTAAAACAAAATCTTCTTTCAGTCTAAATTTACATTCAGTAGATGACTTGACCATTTTTAGAATGGCTCAAATTAAAAAGAACGTCATAATTGTTTCTAAGGATTCAGATTTCAAAGAATTAATCGATTGGTTTGGTGCTCCTCCAAAACTTATTCTTATTAAATTCGGGAATTGTTCAAATAAACTATTTTGGCAAAAATTAGAACCAAAGATTAACTCAGCATTAGAAGTTCTTTTAAATAAAAAAGAGGAAGTTAATGTAATTAGTATCACATAACATATATTAAAAATGCAATTCGGTAAAGTAGAAGACCCAACCATAATAGATTATACCCTTCCTGCTGATGCTCCTGAAACAGCAGCAATTTTAGCAGCAAATAAACCTAAACAATCTTTCCAGGCATACGTAGGTTGCGCCAAATGGAATAAGGCAGATTTAAAGGGCTTTTATCCAAAAGGAACTAAGGATGAATTGACTTACTATTCTACTCAATTTAATTCTATTGAGCTGAATGCCACATTTTATGGTATGCCAAGCCGTGAACAGGTAATCACCTGGACACAAAAAACACCGGCAGATTTTAAGTTTTTTCCAAAACTGACCAATACCATCAGTCATTTTAAAAGGTTGATCAACGTTAAGGAACCTGTAGAGCAGTATTGCGATGCCATCAGTAATTTCGAAGATAAATTAGGAATGGCTTTTCTTCAATTGCACGATAACTTTAAACCTAAAGATTTCGAAAGATTAAAAATCGTAATCAGCGAATTCCCAAAAGTAATTCCTTTGGGTGTTGAAGTGAGAAATGAAGAATGGTTCTCAAATCCGGCCATAACCAACGAATTTGCACAATTATTTCAGGAAAATGGTGTAGCCAATATTATTGTTGATACTGCAGGGAGAAGAGATATGCTGCATATGCGTTTAACTTCGCCCACCGCCTTTGTGCGTTTTGTTGGCGCAAACGATGACGACATAGATAAAAAACGCTTAGACGATTGGATTGAAAGAATTGTGAGCTGGAAGGCGCAAGGTTTACAAAACTTATATTTCTTTGTTCACCAGAATGTAGAACTTTCCTCTCCGTTATTTTCCGCCTATTTTACAGAGAAACTGAATAAAGCTGTAGGAACTGATTTAAAAATCCCGGTAATGGCTAATCAGGCTTCGCCTTCGTTGTTTTAGTCGATAAGAAACCTATCAGGTTTTTAAAACCTGATAGGTTTAAATTTATTTTCTTCTATAAACCGTTTCAGTCGCTTTGGCTTCTTCCCCTTCCGGCGAAATATTATAAGCCGTTAATACGATTTCATTTTCGTTAATTATTTCAAGCCCTGTTCTCCAGCCCCAAAGCTGCTCGCCATATTCCGGATTGCCGTATTCGCCAAAAACTGAAAAACCGTTTGTTGTAGCCTCACCGCTCGAAAGCATAATCTGCGTGCCCATGTGAAAACTATCTATCCAACTTGTTGTAAATCTTTGGTAAGGAATATCAAAACCGATAATCATTTTGCCTTCAAAAGCTTTTCCTTCTAAACTTCCCTGGTAGTCAAGAGAAATAAAACGGTTGCCTAAAATAGAAGTAATTTTTGCTTCAGCTGGAGATTCATCTGCAAGCACATCCTTTTCGAACCAGGTTTTGGTTATTCCATTCCAGGTACCTATTAAACTTTGAAGCCGTTGGTGAGCGCCATCTGCTAAAGATTGCTCAAATTTACTTTTCGCCATAATCCAAACTTATAAAATTTAAGTTGTAATGTTTAATTGTTTGCATAGAAGATTTTGAATTGAAAATTGTAAATTGTTAACTGAAAACTATCTATTTATGTTAAAGGCGTTAGATCTCAATCAGGTAATGGTTATCGATATCGAAACTGTACCTCAATATCCATCTTTTCAGGATGTACCTCCACATTTCCAGGAACTTTGGGAGCAGAAAACACATTATCAAAGAAGTTCGGATCAAACTGCTGAAGAATTTTACGAAAAAGCCGGCATTATGGCCGAATTTGGCAAGATTATCTGCATTAGCATGGGCATTTTTAGTGTACAGGACAAATCCTGCAATTTGCGAATAAAATCTATTTTTGGCCATGATGAAAAAGAAATGCTGCTACAGTTTTCCGCTTTATTGAGTAAACAAATGCCCACCTTAATGTTCTGTGCACACAATGGAAAAGAATTCGATTTCCCGTATATCTGCCGCAGATTATTGGTTAATGGCATAGAAATTCCTGCTCAACTTCAGCTTTCGGGTAAAAAACCCTGGGAAATAAACCATATCGATACGATGGAACTCTGGAAATTCGGCGATTACAAACATTTTACTTCCTTAAACCTTTTGGCCGCTATTTTAGATATCCCTACACCTAAAGATGATATCAACGGCGCGCAGGTAAGGCAGGTTTATTATGAAGAAAAAAATCTCGATAGAATTGTCACCTATTGCCAGAAAGATGTAATTACTACCGCTCAGGTACTGTTAAAATTTAAAGGTATGGATATAATTCCGGCAGAAAACATTACAATTGTATCCTAATGTTAAACGTTGAGCATTTAAATATCGATTTTTATAACCAGGACGAAAAAACCTGGTTTAAAGCTGTAAAACAGATCAGTTTTAATGTAAAAAAAGGAACCGTTTTGGGTATTGTGGGCGAATCCGGTTCTGGAAAATCGGTTACCTCCTTCTCCATTATGCGCTTGCATGACGAGCGTGCGGCAAAAATTACCGGAGAAATAGATTTTGAAGACATTAGCCTGCTCAATCTCAGCTCAAACGAAATCCGACAGATCAGGGGGAATCAGATCTCAATGATTTTTCAGGAACCAATGACTTCGCTCAACCCTGTTTTTACCTGCGGATACCAAGTAGCAGAAGCCATTATGTTGCATCGAAGGGTGGATAAAGCTGAAGCCAAAAAACATACCATTGCATTGTTTAATGAAGTGCAATTACCCCGACCAGAAAAAATATTTGATAGTTACCCACATCAAATATCAGGCGGACAAAAGCAAAGGGTAATGATTGCCATGGCCTTAAGCTGCGATCCGAAACTGTTAATAGCCGACGAACCCACAACGGCATTAGATGTAACCGTTCAAAAAACAATTTTACAGCTCCTGTTAAAACTAAAACAGGAACGGAATATGGCGATGATCTTTATCTCGCACGATTTAGGCGTAGTAAATGAAATTGCCGATGAAGTTGCTGTAATGTACAAAGGCGAAATTGTAGAGCAAGGCCCTGCAAAATCTATTTTCGAAAACCCACAACATCCATATACCAAAGGTTTGCTTGCCTGTCGCCCCTCACCTGGCCTACAATTAAAAAAATTACCGGTGGTGGCCGATTTCCTTACCGGAAAAATTGAAGATGCTTCAGCACATTTACAGGCTTCAAACCAGCTAACAACAGCAGAAATAGCTGCCCGGAGAGCGAAACTTTATACACAGAAACCTTTACTTCAAATTAAAGATCTGTGTACCTGGTACCCCATTCAAAATGGCCTATTCGGCAAAACGACTGATTACGTTAAAGCTGTTGACAAGTTGAATTTTGAGGTTTTTCCTGGTGAAACTTTAGGTCTGGTTGGCGAATCGGGTTGTGGCAAAACCACGCTCGGTCGTACCATTTTACGGCTGATACAGCCCACTTCTGGTGAAATCATTTTTAACGAAGAAAACATTACACACATCGGCAAAACGGCCTTACGGAAGCTAAGGAAAGATATTCAAATTATTTTTCAGGATCCTTATGCTTCATTAAACCCTAAATTAAGCATCGGTCAATCGATTTTAGAGCCATTACAGGTGCATAAATTATACCGTAACGATAGCGAGCGTAAACAAAAAGTACTCGAATTGCTTGATAAAGCAGGCTTAAAAGAAGCGCATTTTAACCGGTATCCGCATGAGTTCAGTGGCGGACAGAGGCAGCGTGTGGTTATTGCCAGGGCTTTGGCTTTACAACCCAAATTTATCATTTGTGATGAATCGGTATCTGCTTTAGATGTTTCCGTGCAGGCGCAGGTTTTAAACCTTATTAAAGACCTTCAACGCGAATTCGGACTTACCTATATTTTCATTTCGCATGATCTGGCTGTTGTAAAACATATTTCAGACCGTATTTTAGTGATGAACAAAGGAAAAATTGAAGAAGAAGGTTTTCCAGAGCAGATATTTTATGCGCCAAAAGCAGCTTATACACAAAAACTGATCGAGGCTATTCCAGGACACCAATAATAAAAAATGCTTAGATATCTTTCATTTGCTTTTACACTGATTTTTCTTTCTTCGAACATTTATGCACAAAAAGTAGAAGTCATTCAGTCGACTACTATTTTTAAAAAGGCGCCATTCGAGGCCTGTCATGCCTCAACCCTGGTTGATTTGGATAAAGGAAAGATAATGGCCGCCTGGTTTGGCGGCAAACATGAAGGCAGTAAAGATGTAGTAATCTGGTCATCAATAAAAACAGGCACACAATGGAGTTACCCAGTCGAAATTGCAAACGGGATAATAAACGATACCAGCAGATTTGCCTGCTGGAATCCTGTGCTTTTTAAAACAAAAAACGGCACTTTATTTTTACATTATAAGGTGGGTGCAAATCCAAGAACCTGGTGGGCAGAATATAAAACATCTGTTAACAACGGAAAAACATGGTCTAAAGCGCAGAAATTGCCTAAAGATTTTCTATGACCAATCAAAAACAAACCTATCCAATTACCAAATGGAACAATTCTATATCCCTCAAGTACAGAAAGTTTAGATGAAAAAACATGGGCCATTCACATTGAAAAATCAGATGCGGAATGTAAAAACTGGAAAAAAATCAATATCAACTGTGATACCTTTGATGTAATCCAACCTTCTATTTTAACCTATCCAAACGGCAGGTTACAGTTATTATGCAGAAGCAGGCAGAATGTGATTGTAGAAAGCTGGTCGGAAAATAATGGCGAAACCTGGTCAAAGCTTAACGCTACCCAATTACCTAATCCAAATTCTGGCAGCGATGCCGTAACCCTGAAAGATGGCCGGCAATTACTGGTTTACAATCCGTTAACAGCAGGCAAAAACTGGTGGGAAGGCAGATCAGTATTAAAACTGGCCATATCAACCGATGGAGAAAACTGGCAGGATATTTACACACTCGAAAGCCATAGCAAAGGCGAATATAGCTATCCGGCCATTATTCAGGATAAAAATGGCAACATCCATTTGAGTTATACCGCCGAGCGGAAGAAAATTACTTACATGGAGATCAGGTTAGTCCGTAGTCCGTAGTCCGTAGTCCGTAGTCCGTAAGGTGGAATGAAGGTTAGAAATAAGGTTTAATCTTGAATATTATTTATTTTATTCGTGGTTAATCGTAGATAGTCAACAGCAATTTCGTCTAACCCACCTTGGCTATCAACAATGAGCTATTAAACCGTCAGCAGGTAGCCGATTTGCTTTACCAATGAACCAATGGCCGATGAACCAATGAACTAAAATCATCATCCATATTACATATTGTGCCCTATATTTTCCATCCTGCGCATCTTTTCTGTATCTTCGGTAAATTCAGTTTAGCATATGGCAAAGAAAAAATCGGCAAATATAAAATTAGTTCTGAATCAATTGGTTAGTGATGTTTTTGAAAAAAACAATAATCAGCTGCTTAATTACAAGCAGGTTTCAGCCAAATTAAATTTGAACGATCAAGAATCGAGAGAAACCATTCTCGAGATTTTAAAAGAAGGGAAAAGTACTGGCATTTTCTTAGAACCAGAAAAAGGTAAATTTAAACTTAAAGAACTCCAGAACTTTATTATCGGAACGGTTGATATGACTGCCGATGGTTCAGCGTATATTGTTCCGGAAGATGAATTTGAGAAAGATGTTTTTGTAGCTCCACGAAAACTCAAAAATGCATTGCACGGCGATACCGTAAAGGCTTATGTTTTTGCGAAGAAAAGCGGCCGTAAAAATGATGGCGAAGTTGTCGAAATTATTAAAAGAGCAAAATCAGATTTTACAGGTGTAATCAAGATATCAGATCGTTTTGCATTTGTAATTGCAGATGATAAAAAAATGATGCACGATATTTTTGTGCCTTTAGCCGATACCCACGAGGCCAAAAACGGCCAGCGTGTATTGGTAACCCTATCAGATTGGCCTGAAAGTGCAAAAAATCCAATCGGGATTGTGAAACATGTACTGGGTAACCAGGGCGAGAACAATACCGAAATGAATGCTATTTTAGCACAGTATGGTTTTCCATTAGAATTTCCACCTCAGGTAGAGCGCGAAGCCAATGCCATTCCTGAAGAAATCCCTGCAGCAGAAATTGCCAAAAGAAAAGATTTTAGAAACGTATTAACCTTTACCATAGATCCGGCAGATGCGAAAGATTTCGATGATGCCATTTCTTATCAAAAACTTCCTAACGGAAACCACGAAATTGGTGTGCATATTGCTGATGTTTCGCATTATGTAATTCAGGGAACTGATTTAGATAAAGAAGCTTACAGCCGCGCCACTTCGGTTTATCTGGTAGACCGTGTAATTCCGATGCTGCCAGAGCGCTTGAGTAATGGTGTATGTTCATTACGTCCACATGAAGATAAATTGTGTTTTGCAGCTGTTTTCGAACTGGACGAGCAGGCGAATATTCAATCAGAATGGTATGGTAGAACGGTAATCCACTCCGACAGAAGATTTAGTTATGAGGAAGCGCAGGAAGTAATCGAAAATAAAGAAGGTGATTATGCACAAGAAATATTGAAACTAAATGAGTTGGCTTATATTCTGCGCGACCGTAAATTTAAAAACGGAGCCATCAGTTTCGAAAGTACAGAAGTTAAATTCAAACTGGATGAAGCTGGCAAACCAATTGGTGTTTATGTAAAAGAGCGTAAAGATGCCCATAAACTGATTGAAGATTACATGCTTTTGGCCAACCGTAAAGTTGCCGAGTTTATAGCCAAGAAAACTAAAGGAAAAGACAAACTGACCTTTGTTTATCGTGTGCACGATTCGCCAAATATGGAAACCCTGAATACTTTCGCAACCTTTGCTTCACGTTTCGGTTATAAAATCAATACCAAATCGGATAAAGAAATTGCCAAATCACTAAACAATTTAATGGCAGATGTAGAAGGCAAAAAAGAACAGAATATTCTAACTTCACTGGCCATCAGATCAATGGCAAAAGCAATTTATTCAACCAAAAAAACCAGTCATTATGGCTTGGCTTTTGAATATTACACACACTTTACTTCCCCTATCCGCCGTTACCCGGATGTAATGGCGCACAGGCTTTTACAAACTTATTTAGATGGCGGAAAATCGGCAGACATGGAATTTTACGAAGTGGCCTCTGTACATTCTTCGGCAATGGAGAAAAGAGCCGCTGATGCCGAACGTGCATCCATTAAATACAAACAGGCCGAATACTTAGAAAACAATATCGGTACGGAGTACAAAGGGATTATTTCGGGTGTTACCGAATGGGGCATGTATGTAGAGATTGAAGAGAACAAATGTGAAGGCATGATCCGTTTAAGAGATATATCAGACGATTTTTATGTGCTCGACGAAAAAAACTACTGTATTGTAGGGCAACGCAAAAAGAAAAAATACCAGCTGGGAGATGAAGTGATGATCAGGGTAAAAAAAGTAGACCTTTCTAAGCGTCAAATCGATTTCACCTTAATTCCAGATTAAAAATTTAAAATTGTGCCTTAAACACAGTGTTTACGCAATAATTACAATGCATACTACAGAACAATTACAACAAATTTTAGATACTGCAATACTAAATTTAAAGTTTCCGGATCATCCTAAACAGCTTTACGATCCGATTACTTATATCATTAATCTGGGTGGGAAACGGGTAAGACCACTATTGGTTTTAATGGCGACAGAGTTGTTTGGTGGAGATGCAAACAAATCAATCCACGCCGCTATGGCCATTGAGATCTTTCATAATTTTACGCTTGTTCATGACGACATTATGGACAATGCACCACTCCGTAGAGGGAAAGCCACCGTCCACGAAAAATGGAGTACCAATATTGCCATTTTAAGTGGTGATGTAATGATGGTGGAAGCAAATAAAAACCTTGCAAAAGTTAACCCAGCCTTTCTTGGTCCGGTGTTGAATGCCTTTAATGCAACTGCTCAGGGTGTTTGCGAAGGGCAGCAATTGGATATGGAATTTGAAGGCCGTGATGATGTGAGCATTGAAGAATACATCAACATGATCAGGTTAAAAACGGCAGTGCTTTTGGGCGGCGCCTTAAAACTTGGAGCCATTATCGCTGGTGCCTCAGAAAAAGATGCAGACTTAATTTATCAATTTGGCGAAAATATCGGCATTGCTTTTCAGCTACAAGATGATATTTTAGACGTTTATGCTGATCCTGAAAAATTCGGAAAACAGGTTGGTGGCGATATTATAGCCAATAAAAAAACCTTTCTGCTATTAAAAGCCTTTGAACTTGCTGACGGAGAAACCAGGGCATCATTAGATACCTGGACAGGCTACAAAGAATTTAATGTGCAGGAAAAAGTAGATACAGTACGCCAGGTATACGATACTTTGGATATTCAGGATATTGCTAAAGAAAGCATGAACAATTACCTCAACAAAGCCTTAGCGGTATTTGCCCAGGTTAATGTGAGCGATGAACGCAAAGCGAATCTTTTAACGCTTACCGATCAGTTGATGGCAAGGGAGTATTAATTAGAAAAGAGTTGTCAACTTTTATAGCCAAACGGCCTGAAAGTTGACAACTCTATATTTTCTTTTACTTGTCAGTCTGAGCCTGTCGAAGACTCTTTTATGTTTAAATCAAAAAGATTGTCCTTCGACAAGCTCAGGATGACATGTCTTTCATTTAAACACTCAAAATTTCTATATCCTAGGTCTTTACCAACTTATATTTGATCCAAAAATCAGAAGATTTGGCTGCAGATTCTCCGCCTTCTGGTGGTCGTTGACCTCCTCCGCCCATTCTTCCACCACCCATACCGCCACGGCCACCACCGCCCATACCCCCGCCTCTCATTCCACCTCTACCACCCGATCTGCCTTTACCACCGTTTGCACCTTCAGGTCTAGCTTCTCTTTTAAAACCAGATTTATTCGGCTCATTAATTTTGATATTGTACACCAATGGCCTTTTGAGGTCTAATCCTACCTGTAATTGTGCTAACGGAATGCTTAATTCGTAAATAAGATCTCTATTCGGGTGAATACTCATTCCGGTTTCAATACCGTCCTGATTCATCGCTGGCAGCTCACCATCAGCAATATTTTTAAAGCCAAAAACTCGAATGCTTTTATTCATCATTACGGGATCTGGTGTAGTCCCATCTGGCGATAAAGGAGTATGTTCACGGTGCTCCTCTCCTTCTTTCGGCATGGGAGGTCTTTCCATTAGAGGAAAAGTTAATTTCATACCATCCTTTTTCTTGCCTTCAGTATTGATGTTCAATGTAATTCCTCCTCTGAGTACGCTAAAAGTGGTTTGCGGATCTAACGATTCGATAATGATATACAGGTTTTTGTCGTCGTTGGCCAGCGCAAAGGCCAGTTTGGTGGCATCATTGTATTGGTTAAGCGGCTCGTTCCACTCGTTCGATACGCCATCCGCCTTAAAGGATTTCACCATACGGATATTCTCTTCTACCTCTTGTGCTTTAACCGAAAAGCCGACTAACATAATAGAAAAAACTGATAAGCTGAGTATTTTAAAATTCATCGCAAATAATTAAATAATGATATACGAATGTATCGCGATGAATTGTTAAATTTTGTTATTTAACAGGCTTTAACAATTAGTTGAGTTTAGCGTAGGGCGTTTTGGGTTTGGAGTCGATTAATCGGTCTACTCAATGTATCACCCTAAAGGGTAATTTATTGAAAAAAAATCAATATTAATGACAGAAGAGAAAAGATTAACCACCAAGTCACAAAGAACACAAAGTTTAGTGCCTTTATGATATAGCGGCCAAAAAACTGAACCATATTAAGAGACACATAAGTTACATATAAGCTCAATGCCCCATATGTTCTTACATTACTTATATGGTGAAAACTATAATAGAAGTAAGCCCCTGAAACAAGTACAGGGTGACGGACCGAGAGCGTGACCGTCATCCGATAGCTATCGAGTGCGAGAAGGCTTTTTCAGCCGACGAAGCAATCTTAACGCGACCGCTAGTAGCGATAGTTGTAAGATTGCTTTGTTCCTCGCAATGATGGCTTTTCTATTGGAGCCTATCAATGGTAGCGGAGTCGAAAGGCAATTAACCAGCCTGGGGTTTAGCGCGAATTAAGCAATTTGACCAATGAACGAATGACTAATGAACCAGTGAACCATATAAAAACAAAAAAGTCCCGATTTGCATCGGGACTTTCCTTTATAACTTTGTTACTAATTATTCTGCAGGTGCAGCTTCTTCAGTAGTTTCGTCTTTTTTAGCTGCTTTTTTTGCAGGTGCTTTTTTAGCAACTGGTGCTGCTTCAACAACCTCTTCAGCTACAACTTCTTTTTTCGCAACCGCTTTTTTAGCAGCTGGTGCTTTAGCTACTGCTGCTTCAATTTCAGCTTCAGTAATAGGAAGGATAGAAACATAAGATTTGTTATCTTGTTTCTTTCTGAAAATTACAGTACCATCAACTAAAGCAAATAAAGTGTGGTCTCTACCAATACCGACACCTTTATCAGGGTGGTGTTTTGTTCCACGTTGACGTACTAAAATGTTTCCAGCGATAGCTAATTGCCCACCGAAAATTTTAATACCTAAACGCTTACTATGCGATTCACGTCCGTTTTTCGAACTACCGGCTCCTTTTTTGTGTGCCATGATTTTATATTTTGTAACTCGCTAAAAAGCGAATTATTGGGTTAACAATTAATTATAGAGTGATGTCAGAGATCTGAATCTTAGTGAAAAACTGGCGGTGACCATTTTTCTTTTTGTAACCTTTTCTACGTTTTTTGTGGAAAATAATTACTTTATCACCTTTTAAATGAGATACGATCTTAGCTGAAACTTTAGCACCTTTAACTGCAGGAGCACCTACAGTAATTGCACCACCGTTGTCAACCAACAATACATTATCAAATTCAATACTAGCGCCTTCATCTCCTTGTAATCTGTGTACAAAAAGGTGCTGGTCTTTAGCAACTTTAAATTGCTGCCCTGCTATATTTACTATTGCGTACATTGTTTAAATATTAGTTTTTTAATTTTTATTTAACGAGGTGCAAATATAGAACAAATTCAATTAACACACAAATACATATCGAAAATATTTTTCACTAAAATCATACCGGATCAGGATTCGGAAGATTTAAGGATTTCAAGATCGATTTGACTGCTAATTTAATTGCATTTTTTCGAAAATCACAGATTGATAAATATTAGGCTAAACCTGCTCTACTGACCAATGTCATTAAGTTAAGCCATACTACAAGCAAAAATAATTTAACCACAGATAGAAAGGATGTACACAGATATGAAAATCCGTGTTTATCCGTGTGCATCCGTGGCTAAAAGCGCTTAACTTAATGACACTGGGGCAACGGCTTCAATCGGAGCTATTGGGCCAAAACAGCATTTCATTTCTGAGGTTTCTGGGTGCACAAACCCTTGTCCCTAAACCCGATTGCAGTGGAAGCCTCCGCTTTTTCAGCGGCGCTTATAACGGAAAGGGACTGAAGCCTGCCAAGAACCACAAGCCGATCATTTCCAAATCGGAATTAAACACTTGCGAGCATACTATTGGGTTTCGGTCAGTGAGACACCAACCGATAGATCTATATCTCCGCAGCTGAAGCGTCTACTTAATTCTTTTCGTTAAAAAATGTTAAAGCACTTTCATAACTACGAATTATTCGTAGTTTTACGAAAATTAAATAGACAACTAAAAACCAATCTCATGAAACCAACCTTAATTATCTGTTTAGCAACGGTACTAAGCTTTTCAGTAAAAGCCCAAAGCCCTGATAAGGCCCTGGCCAGAGTAAGATATACTTTCACACACATTGCGGATACTACCCAAAGGGATAAGCCCCGCACTGAAAATATGTTACTCGTAACCGGAAAAAATGCTTCTGTTTATACCAGTTACGATAAGCTGAACCAAGCGTTAAATACCCAGAAGCAGATTCAGGAGCAGATGAAAAACCAAACAGGCAACTCCAATATCAAAATCGAGGTAAAAAGTGAAATGAAAGTTCCATTAACACAGGAAGATTATTTCTTTTTTGCCAACGAACATAAAATGATTACCAAAGAGCGCTTATTTAACAATTACCTTATTGAAGAAACTGCTCCACAAATTGACTGGAAGATTTTAAAAGATACCATGAGTTTTTCAGGGATACCATGCCAGAAAGCAACCGCAACCTTTAAAGGTAGGAAATGGGTCGCCTGGTTTGCCACAGAAATGCCTTTTCAGAGCGGCCCATGGAAATTAAATGGATTGCCAGGCTTGATTATAGACGCCTATGATGAAAAAAAAGAAGTAAAATTTACATTCGCTGGTCTTGAAAACGTAAAAGATGATGCCACTCAAGGAAATTCAGGTGATGATATTAAAATTGCGTCGCCAAACGGTGGTGTTGGGGTGGTAAAAATGGTGGGAATAGATGTAAGCACCTCTTACCTTGGACCTGAGATTAAATTACCTGCAGACGCCATCAAAACGACCAGAAAAGAATTAGATAAACTTAAAGCGGCAAGAGATAAAGATCCTCAAGGCTTTATGCAGGCACAAATGGCGGCGAGTGGTATGCAAGGTTCATTTAAGACCAATAACGCTCCCCGTCCGGCTGGAGGCGCAGGCATAACAAAACCTGAAATCAACAACCCAATCGAAATTCCGGAGAAAAAATGAGAAAATGCGCTATAATGCTGGTGCTCCTGTTTGCTGCTTTTTCGGCGCTGGCACAAAAACCGATCAAAGGAATGGTTAAGGATAGCAATGGAAAAGCGATTGAATCTGTTAATGTCAGTTTAAAAGATCCTGAGGGGAACATAATCAATTTCACCAGGACCAACCGCAATGGCGAGTTTAGTATTCCAATAAAAAATGACCAGATTACCGGCTATAAAATAGAAGCCTCGAGCATTGGTTATAAAAAACTGAGCACGGTTGTGGCCGATGTAAACAAAAGTTATGATCTGGTTCTGCAAAACAGCGAAACCGCATTAGAAACAGTTACCGTAAAAAACCGGCCATCTTTAAAGGCAAATGGCGATACCTTAAATTACAGACCATCTGATTTTGCAGATAAGCAGGATAGAAGTATCGGCGATGTACTTAAAAAAATGCCTGGTATCGAGGTTGCTGAAAATGGAAAGATCAGCTATAACGGAAAAGCCATTTCTAACCTGTATGTGGATGGCGATAATCTTTTGGACGACAAGTATAACATTGGCACTAAAAGCATCCCACAGAGCGCTGTTGATAAGGTACAGGTGATCCAGAATGATCAACCGATTAAAATGATGCGCAAAAACAACATGAGTGATGATGTTGCACTTAACCTGGTGATTAAAGACGATGCTAAACTTAAGGTAATGGGCGATGCCACGGTTGGTGCCGGGATGCCCAACCGCTTTGACGAAAACCTAACGGCAATGCTGTTTAATAAAAAACTAAAGTTTATTAACAATATTAAAGGCAATAACATTGGCAATGATCCGGGTATTGACCTCACCTCGCATAATTTATCGGATTATTTAAAACGCCTCGACAACGATAAGCCAAGCGGATTGCTATCTACGGGAGCGGCTGGTGTACCCTCTTTACCACAAAGCAGGTATCTTTTTAATAAAGCTGCATTGATCAATCTAAACAACTTATATAAGTTTAATCAGGACCTGCAATTAAGAGCAAACCTTTCGTACTTATATGATCAGCGCGATCAACAATACAGCAAATTTTCGGAAACCTATCTTTCTGGTCAAACCATTAGTTATTCAGAATCGCAGAACAATGCGATCAATCCGCAAAAATTAAGAACCCAATTCAACTTAAATGGGAATGCAGAAAAATATTACCTGAATAACAACTTTGTATTGGATTATGCACCTTATAAAACTTCTTCGGGTTTTGTAATCAATAATGTTGCGGCCAATCAGATACTCCGGCAGGAAACCCTCGATATTTCTAATGAATTTAATTACCGAAAAAAATTGAAGTCGGAAGATGTAATTAACCTCTACTCCTATTTAAACCGCACAACACAGCCTGAAACACTAAACATTACACCTGGGCTTAATGCCGATATTTTAAATAATGGAAATAGTTATCTGGGCTTAAACCAATACATCAAAATACCAACCTGGTACATCAATAATTATGCATCGTTCGCTTTTGTAAAAAACAATTTTGTACAAACCTATAAGGCGGGTTTTAATGTACAGCAGCAACAGCTCAACTCTGAACTTTACCGTACACAAAACAACCAGCAAGCAGAACTGGTTTCGGGCAATGCGGTAAATGACCTCGATTGGCTTAAAACAAAGTTATATACTGAGGCAAACTACGATTTTACAAATGATAAAATAAAAGCAGGATTGAGTTTACTCTTGAGTTACAACCAGATCAATTACAGTGATGAGGTAAATCAACTGGACAAAAGCCTCCACAAATTATTCCTAAACCCTTCATTTAATTTTAAATATCAAACCAGTCCGGAGAATTATGTAACGGCAAATTATGCTTTCCGAAATGATCTGGGAGGAATTGACGATGTTTATCGTGGTACGGTTTTAAAAAATTATCGTTCGCTTTTCGCTAACGATGCACCGATTTCGGAATCAAAAACGCACAACGTTGGAGCTGGATTTAACTTTAGAAAAGCGATGCAGATGTTGTTTATCAATTTAACAGCTAACTACAGCAATGCCGAACTGAACACCATTTCTTCATACAGTTTAAGCAACAATATCCAACAAAGGGTTGTGCTGCCCTTGAGCAACCACATCCGTACGCTTTCGTTTAGTGCAAATGCAAGCAAATATCTTTTCGACCTGAGAAGTACGGTAAGTGCCGGAGTAAGTTTTTCGCAAAGCAGATACGATCAATTGCAGAATAATGAACTATTTGCCTTTAACGCTCAAACGGTTTCTTATAAAGTGGGTATTGAAGCAAAACTTACCAATTTTATCAATTGGTCTTACCTTGCAAATTTCTCGGTAACTGATAATAAAGCTAAAGTGGCTGATGCAATTAAAACTAATTTCCAGCAGCTTAGGCAGCAATCTACTTTGGCCATTACCACCGTTAGAAATGTGTATTTAAATTTATCCGTAGAGCATTTATTTACGCATCAATCTACGCAGCCTAATCTGAAATATCTTTTTGCAGATATGAACCTCAAATACAAACTCTTAAAAATGAAAACAGATTTAGAATTTGGCGTAACGAATCTGGCCAATATCAAAAGGTTTGATGCGATTTACCTTTCAGCAAATTCACTTACCACTGGAACGTATTATATACCGGGCAGAGTAGCCATGCTGAAAGCTACTTTTAATTTTTAATAAATAGATTCGACATTTCGAGGAGGAACGACAAAGCCTTCTGAATACAATCAGATGAACAGGTCTTCGAACTTAAATCTGCGAAATCTTTTTGATCTGTGGGAAAAACAAACGATTGGCTATTCGTTTTCCCGCAGATTTAGAGGATAAACGCAGATTTTTTCAATAGCAACTGCGCTCGAAATGACGAACCAGATGAAACCAACTATGGCTTCATACTAATCTGGATTGCCTGATTATTTCTGTCAACTTTGAGATCAGAAATCTTATTTACATTCAATTTATCAAGCTCCTCTTTTGAAATTTTATTGCCATTTAAAAAATAGGTTGTGGTTTCGTTAACAATAGTTCCATTGCCCGTTACAGGTTGGTTTCCACCTTTGACATCTGAGATTTTGGCTGTCGATTTTAAAACGTAAAACATCGCGACACCGCTTTTCCTGGGCATTGGCAAATTCTCGAAATCACCGTTTTTATCAGCTAAAACATTAATAATAACATTTTTATGGTCTGCATTTGAGGTATCAGTAAAGCTAAAATGTTGTACAAAATTTTTGCCTTTAAAAGTTCCATCCGTTTTAAAGCTCATGATCTTCACTTGCTTACCTAGACCTTTTAAAGTCTCTTCTATCGATTTTCGCGAAGAATCTGCACCGTCTACAATGCTTTTAAAAATAAAAGTCATTTTAGTGGTGGTATCGGGTGCTTTAAGCGTATCAATGATTATTCTCTTTTTGAATTTAGCTTTTAAAACTGTTTTGGGTTGTACAGCTACCTCAGCAACCTTTTCAGGCAAAACATCATTCACCATTTTGGTTAGGGGTGCTAAACTTTTCTTTACCTCCTTTTTATCGATGGTAAACGCTAAAGTAACGCAAAGCAATATAGGTAACACAAATAAATACCGGGTTAAATTTACTTTTGAAGAACGTTTCGTGTTCATCATTTTAATCCGCTTTTTAAGGTCGGATAAATTAAAATTATTCACAATAGCTACCGATGGTTGTAAAGTTCCAACATCTAACAAGCTATATTGATAAGCTTTTTTATCGATTCCTTTTTTTAAAATCTTCGCATCTGTAATAAACTCAATGTTTTCTCTGACCGCTTTTTTCATCAACCAAACCCCCGGATTAAACCAGTAAAAAACGACACAGATTTCGGCCAGAATAACATCTAAAGTATGCCATTCTTCTACATGTACTTTTTCATGTTCTAGAATATTGTTTAAATCTTGTTTTTTATGCAGATGTGGGTTGATATAAATGGTCTGCCAAAAACTAAATGGGCTTACTTCATCGTTTAAAATCCTCACCTTATAATCATCTAAACGATCGGGTAAAGAATTTTTATGCATTCTATAAAGCGAAATAAACTGCACAATCAATCTTAAGGCCATCAATAAAACACCGGTATAAAAAAGCACCGTAAGTCCTTGCCAAAATACCGAAACGGCATCTTGTTTTACAAATTCACTTACCTGTTGGTTAAATTGTGGAACAAAGGCAGGCACAGCTTTCTGTCCGGCAAAAAACTCGGTGAGGTTAATAAATGGATAGGCAGAAGAAAAGATGATCCCAAACAGCAGAAATATCCTGTTGATGGAGTAGAAAGTTAGCCTCCGCAACACCAGATAATAGGTTGCCGAAAACAAGATCAGCACCAGATTAATTTTCAATAAAATGATAAAGAAATGTGGCATGGCATTTACTTTTCAGGGTTCTCAATTAAATTTATAATCTCTTTAAGTTCCTCCGCACTTATTTTTTTATCCTTTGCAAAAAAAGCAACCAGTTCTTTATAAGAACTCTGGAAATAATTATTCACAAAACCACTCATAAAACGCTTTTTATATTCTATTTCCTTAACTTTTGCACTATAGCGGTTGGCATTGGCAAAACGTTCGCTCATCAGATATCCCTTGCGTTCTAAATTCTTGATGGTAGATGCCAGTGTAGTATACGGTGGTTTCGGATCAGGAAGTACATCCATAAAATCTTTAATAAAGCCTTTACCGATCTGCCAAACGGCCAGCATGGCTTCCTCTTCCTGTAATGTTAATTTTTCCATTATTACGAATATATCGTAAATATACGAAAACATCCTAAAAGGAAAAAGACTTTAACAAAACGCTAACATTTAACGCTTTATTAAAGTCTTTTTGGTTCATTGGCCATTAGTTCATGGTAAATGGTTTAATCGGTTAACCGTCTCAAACGCCAATTTAATTTAATCGACTTGAGACTCTGGACTCCCGACTTCGGACTAACCTCACCTACTTCCCGCTTCTTTTTTCGGCTTGTAATAAGGTTTCCTGAATGATTTTTCTCATTTGAACAGCTGCATCCAGTAATTTTGGATTGCCATCAAAGTCGCCATAAATGGTTACATGTTTTGACTTTTTTTTATAATTGAAAGTGATATCATAACGCGGTACCAGTCTGGATTTATCACTTTTTTTACCAATGGTATCTGGAAAATTCCAAAGGCCGATTTCATTTGCCTTTCTATGCATGTATAACACATCATTGCTCTTTAAAAAGAATTTTTTGGTAACTACTGAGTCTTTATTATTTACGTAGCGGTAAACACCAGTCTTTGAATCATATGTGTTCTCCAAAGTATCTTTTAAACCATAACTATACTGCATTGACACAAAATCATCTTTACGAAAAGGCGCATTCTGTATAATAGGTTTATAATAGATGTAACAATAAATGATCATCGGAACGATAATGGTAATGGCTAAGAATATTTTTTTTCCTCTACTTGACACTTGATGTTGAATTATTGAATGAATATTTAATTATTGAATGAGAGATTGATTGAATAATTGAGTTATTGAATGTTTGAATGAATGAATTATTGAATGAGCCAATAGGACTCAAGACTACAGACTTTAGACTTACGACTCCTTAAGCTCTCCTTCCCACTTACTTACCACTGCTGTTGCAATGCTATTTCCAACAACATTAGTTGCAGAACGGCCCATATCCAATAAAGGATCAATACCAATTAGCAGCGCCAAGCCAGCTTCAGGAATATTGAAACTTGCGATTGTACCAGCAATTACCACCAGTGATGCCCTTGGTACACCAGCAATCCCCTTACTGGTTAACATGAGGATTAAAAGCATAGAAATTTGCTGTTCGAAACCCAAATGAATACCATAAGCCTGTGCAATAAATAAGGAAGCAAAGGTCATGTACATCATTGATCCATCCAAATTGAATGAATAACCCAATGGCAGTACGAAACTTACAATTTTATCTTTACAGCCGAAACGCTCTAAAAGCATCATTGTTTTTGGATAAGCTGCTTCGCTACTCGCGGTACTAAAAGCCAGAAGTGCAGGCTCTTTCATATCGTTTACCAAACGGAAAATACGTTTCTTCAGCACCAAAAATCCTAAGAAAATTAATACTGCCCAGAGTATGGCTAATCCCAGATAAAATTCGCCGATAAATATGGCATAAGTATTTAATACATTCAAACCTTGTTTGGCCACAATGGCGGTCATGGCTCCAAAAACAGCCAATGGTGCAAAATTCATTACATAACCGGTCATTTTTAAGATTACATGCGCAATGGCATCGAATGCTTTGATTACGACCTGACCTAAATCGCCAATGGCAGCTGTTGCTACGCCAAAGAATAATGAGAATACAACAATCTGCAAAATTTCGTTGGTTGACATCGATTCGGCAATACTTTTTGGAAAAACGTGTGCGATAAAATCTTTCACACTCATCGATGCTTTCTGGATACCGGTATTTACCAATTGATCGGGCAATGATAATTTCATATGTCTTCCAGGTTCGAATAAGTTTACTAAAATCATACCCAATACGAGCGACATTAGCGACATGGCCAAAAACCAGCCCAATGTTTTACCACCAATTCTACCCACGGCTTTGATATCGCCTACTTTGGCTACACCAACCACTAAGGTTGTAAATACCAATGGCGCAACAATCATTTTAATCAGGCGGAGAAAGATATCGCTCAGCAGCGTAAAATACTCTAATTTTTTCTCCCTGATATCTTCGTTTTCTTTTTTGATTTTAGCGTTTACTTTTCTTTCGGCCTTAAGTTGTGTATAGCCAATACTAGTGGTATCGGTCGTTTTGGCAATGCTTACCTCTATACTTTTAACTTTCGCGTCGGCAGTGAGTATTTTCTCGTTATAGACATCGATTGAATTGACATTTAAAATATAGCCCAATGCAATACCCGCAATCAGCGCTAAGAAAATGAAAAGCGTGAGTTTGTTTTTTTTCATGAATATAAAAAGTTTGTGGTACTCTTAATTTGGTAAAACTACGATATTTACGGCGTGTAACAAATTTTGATAACAGCTGGCATTAAAAAATATATCAACGTCGTTGAGTTAAGCCATTCGGCAAAGCAGAAATAATTTAACAACAGATAGAAAGGATGCACATAGATGTGAAAATCCGTATTTATCTGTGTGCATCTGTAGTTAAAAACTTTTAAGTCAATAGCATCAAAAAATATATTATTTTTGGTTTCTGGTGTAACAAAAAATGTACATCATCATCTAAAACGCAACTATAAACCCCTAAATGGAACAAAAAGACAAGTTATTTAAAGAGATCTTCGATTCAAATTCCAAAAAGATATTCCATTTATGTTATGGTTATACTGGCGATACCGACGCTGCAAACGATCTTCTACAGGAAACTTTTTTAAAGGTTTGGCAAAATCTGGATAAGTTCAGAAACAAATCTTTAATTTCTACGTGGATTTATAGAATTGCCGTGAATACTTGTTTAACTTATTTAAGATCAGAAAAAAGACAGGCGAAAGACGAATTAACAGATAACATTATAGAAAATAAAATAGAGGAATTTTCAGAGAAAAATGAACAGGTTGCCCTACTTTATAAATGTATATCCAAGCTCGAAGAGAATGACCGTTTAATTATTACAATGGTACTTGATGAATTACCATATCATGAAATTGCCGATATATCTGGAATAAGCGAAGGCAACTTGAGGGTAAAAATTCACCGCATTAAACAAAAATTAACAGAACTATATAGCCAGTATGCAAGCGTTTGATCAAATACAGGAGTTGTGGCAAAAGCACGAGGTAGAAGTTAAGGTTTCTGCTGATGAAATGCTGCAACAAGCGAAGAAAGAAGTAAATGGATTAAAGCTAAAATCTGCTTTAAACATTTTAGGGATGTTGGCATCCTTTATTGCCATTGCTGCATTATGGATATTTTTTCACTTCGAATCGTGGACTACACACGTAGGAATCAGCATCACCATTATTGCCATTGGCGTATATACATTAATCCTGTACCGCGATTACAGGTTAATTTCTAAAACCGATTTCACCGCTCATCCGCACGAATACTTAAACAACTTAAAAACCTATCAATTAAACCGTTATAAACTTTACAACTCTTTATATTGGTTTTACATGATTGCACTTTCATTGGGCATCATATTTTATTTTGTAGAAATTCTTGCCCACTTCAACACTGTTCAAAAAGTTTTAGCTGTAGGCTTAACTGCGATATGGATGTTATTTTGTTCAACAGTATTGAGAAAGGCAGTAATGAGCAGGGAAAAAGAACGTATAGCTTTATTGATCGAGAAATTTGAGCGCATTAGCGGACAGATTTCTACCCCCGAATAATTTTAGGCACGGTTTTTTCATTGTAAAAACCAACACATGAAACCATCATGATTTACCATTTAATAACGGAATAACTAAATCATGATAGCTTCACCAGCGTTGAAACTAAAATTACACAGGTGAAAAGACATATTATATCCCTTTTATTTTTGCTGGCACTGCCATGTACTTTTGCTTTTAAACAAGATTTTTCCGAGCCTATTCAATTAAATTGGGAAACGCATTTTAAAGGAAAAGCCGATATGCGCTCGCCATTTTTTGCGCTGACTGCAATGACATGGAAATATAGTTATTCCAGTACCGTTTACCGTAATCGCGTTGCCATTAAGCTTAAAAATGATGTGAGCATTGATAAAACGAGATCGTGGGTTAAGTGGGATAAAATTAAAGATCCTGAAATTAGGGCAAGTCTTTTACACCACGAACAAGGGCACGCAGATATTCATTATATTTTACTATTGGAGGCCGAAAGGGTATTAAAAAACCGGAACTATGCGGTAAGCAACTATAAAGCCCAAATATCTGAACTCGCCAATCAGATCAGCAATTATTTCGACACCATGCAACGTAACTATGATGAAGAAACCGAGCATGGCAGCAACCATAAAATGCAGGCCCGATGGGATGACATTATCCAGGATAAGATTGAAGAATCGAGGACTGCTATGGCCGAATTACAAAAATAGTTTCGGGATAAAAATAATGGCACCAACGACCAAAGCTAGAAACGCGGCCACCAAAACCGCAGCAGCAGCCAAATCTTTTACCACTTTAATTTTAGGATGATATTCTGGAGAAACCACATCGGCCAGTTTTTCGAGAGCAGAATTTATAATTTCGGCAACAAAAACAGCCGAAATAACAGATAAAATGGCAATCCATTCTGAACCGGAAATTTTCAGGTAAAAGGATAAACCAATGGCAACGATTGCTGCAAACAAATGAACTCTTCCATTATGATCGTTAACGAAGAACAGTTTTAGTCCGTTAAAAGCATATTTAAAGCTCCTGATCCGATCGATGATAGAAAATTTTTCGTTGTTCATTGTTAATGTATGGTTAATAACATGAAAGGTCCTTCGACTACGCTACCATTGACGTCTTTACATAATAGTCTAATTTTCAATTAATTGCATATTAAGTTCGTTTGCTTTCTTTTGAAGGAAAATGATCTGTTGTTCTTTTAATTTTTCTTGATATCTCTGTACTCCCTGTTCAACATAATCCATCCCTTTATCAAATATTCTATAATAAAGTTCCGCTAATTTTCTTGCGGTAGCTTTTATAGCTATGCCAGAACCCTTTTTTGCTTTAAGTCTTCTGGCAAAGGCTCCCAGTCCTGGCTGTTTGCTTAACAGTATAGATTGGGCTGCCTGTTTAAATATTTGCCCCGCTCTGGTTACAGGTTTTTTCTTACTTCTTTTATTCATCTTTCCTGACTGATGCTTACCTGGCGCCAGTCCCAACCAGGAAACAAAGTTTTTTATTGAAGGCCACTGCTTAATATTGTTGCCAAGTTCAGCCGTAAGCCTCATTAAACTGTAATCTGTTAAACCTGGTAAGGTGGTCGGGTTTGCTCCATGAATTCCTAATAATAATTGGTGTAGTTGATCAATATTTGGCTTATTATGGCGGATTGGTTTGACCGGATGCCCGTCTTTGTAATCTTTATTGGAAGAATTATTATAATCCTGAAGGACTTTTCCTGTTTCTATATCACATTTGGAAACCTGATCAATATAAAACATATATCCATCATAGGCCTGCTGAAGTTCGAAAAGGTATTCTTCTTTGTAATTGCCTTCAAGAGCGAGCAAAATATCTTTTCCCTTGTTCTTGATTAAGGATGTGGTACAGCATGCCAAAAGTTTTTCAGGGTTCCGTTCTCCTTCAAGAATAGCCTGTATCATTGCCATTCCACTGGCACCATGGGTTTGTGAAAGCACTTCCGGCAGCCTTATGTTCATCAGGGTTAGGGCTTTCTGCATATGCTGAACGTGGGAGGAAGCCATCTGTAGCTTATCTTCCCGCATCCGGGTATAAACCCTCAGTTTTCTTACAATATCTTCGGGAACAAAACTTTTGCGGAGTAACCCGTAGCTAAAGAGCTGCTGAATCCACTGACAGTCCTGGACATCGGTCTTTCTGCCCGGCAGGTTTTTACTGTCGGCTGGGTTTACCAGCGTAACCTCAAACCCGTCAGCCTCTAAAACATCATAAAGAGTAATCCAATAAACGCCCGTAGCTTCCATGGCAACATGGGTTATTGAACATTCTTTTAGATAGGCACTCAATTCCTTATAACAGGAAGTAAAAGTGCGGAAGTTCCTCACCGATTGGTTTTCGACAGAAACATAAACCTTTTCACTCCCAATGTCAATGCCTGCACTATTGGGATAAATTTTGCTTAAAACATTCATATCCAATAACATATTTTTTTTAAGGAAGATAAGCTCAACGTATTTCAGATAAGGATATTACTACCATGCGGGATATCAAACGATTCACCAATATTGATTACTATTATACGCTAAAACAAAGCTCAGGGACAGGTTAATACACTATTAATGCGACTGTTATGCTGCTTATTCTCCTTAACTCTCTATAAAGTTAACGTCATTTATATTGATTTTTATAAAATAAATTATCCCTCAGGATGACACCGAGCGCAAAAAGCCGCAACAAAGCCGCCCCCTTGCCGCTTTATGCTCCATACCCTTCCCCTTTTACCTTCCGCCTTTTACCTTAAACCTTACTTGACCTCACTTGTAGAAAAACCATTTCCACTTAATTTATATTGATAGGTCCGGGTAATTGTTTTAGTACTATCTGCACTGTCTTTTACCGGAAAAGAACGGAACAGGTCGCCGTTTTTAATAAAAAAATTATCGTTACCGTTATAACCTTTCTTTTGACTGGTACTTAAAGAAGGGAAACTGATTTTATTGAAATCGCCACGCGTGTATTCAAAAACATTTAAATCCGAAACTGTTTTTTTGCTTAAGAGCTGAATATACAATTCAGGATTTCCGTCATTGTCTAAATCCATATTCCAGGCATCAATCACAATACCTTTACGATCTACGGCGGCCGACCTGTAATTATTATGCACTGAATCAGACATCAGAATCTGATAACCTCCAATAGAGTCAACTCCTTTTCCCCAGCTTACAATTTCGAAATTTAATCCGGGTCTCACTTCTATATCTTTATAAAAACGGAAAGGGTTTTTCTGAACCTTTTCCGTTTCTGTCTTAATTTCTTTAGGTTTTTCTTCTGTGCATGCAAAACAAAACAGCATCCCTGATATTAACAAGAGATGCTGTAATGTATATTTCTGTAATTTCATTCTATTTAGGACGTTTTGGTTGCCCCAAATTAAGTATTTTAGCCTAGCAAAGCAATAGTTTTTATTTCTTTGCTTCTGCTTTAACTTCAGGCGCTCCGTTATTTAAAACGGTTTCTGTGGTTACACTTCTTCTGCCGCTTGGTGCAATAACAATGGTTTTTAATACTCTTTTTTCGCCTTGTGGTACTGTAATTTTAATTGGCGTAGTGTACAAGAATGCATTTTCTGATGGACGGGATAAATCAATTGAATAATAAATTTTAGCTCCGGTTACAGGTGCTTTTAAATCAATTGTAAATTCTCCGCCTGTTAAGGGTTTATCGCTCTGACCAATTGGTGTAGGTACCCAGAAATTAACATTCATTTTATCTAAACGGGCCAAATGAGCTGGTAAACGTTGTTCAGAAAAATTCTTTAAATCTTTACGCTCAACCGGCGACCATGCAATTTCAGATAAAGCCAATAAACGTGGGAAAGCATGGTTTTCTGCTTTTGCTGTGGTTTTAATATACTCCGTCCACATATTAGCCTGTACACCTTTGATGTATTTTCTTTCATCGGCAGTTAACACTTTCGGAATCGGATCGTAAGCATAAATCTTTTGATAAGGGGCAAATCCGCCAATGGTTACCGGCTCGTCAGGAGAGTTAGATTGTTTGTGGTCGATATATAAACCCATCGATCCTGGGGTCATAATTACATCGTGTTTTTGCTGTGCAGCTGCAATTCCACCATCTTCGCCTCTCCAGCTCATTACGGTTGCATTAGGGGCCAAACCACCTTCTAAAATCTCATCCCAACCAATAATCGAGCGTCCCTTTCCGTTTACATGTTTTTCTATCGTCTGGATGAAATAGCTCTGTAATTCATGCTCATCTTTCAAACCTTTCTCTTTCATGAGGTTCTGGCAGAAGGTAGATTCTTTCCAATAGGTTTTAGGCGCTTCATCGCCACCAATATGGATGTATTTAGAAGGGAAAATAGCGATAACCTCGTCTAAAATATTTTCTAAAAATGTAAAAGTATTGGCTGATGGTACAAAAATATCATCAAAAACGCCCCAGGTTTGTTGTACCTGTTTACCTTTCCTGCTACCCGCCCATGGTGTTTTATCGCTGATAAAAGTATCGCGATCAGGGAAACAGCTTAATTCAGGATAAGCAGCAATTGCAGCAGAAGCGTGGCCTGGCAATTCGATTTCCGGAATTACCGTAATATATTTCGTAGCTGCATATTTAACAATTTCTTTAGCTTCTTCCTGGGTGTAATAACCTTTAACCGGTGTAAGGTAATTGCCATTGCCCGGATAATTGCCAATAATCGTTCCGTTACGTGAAGAACCGATTTCAATTAGTTTCGGATATTTTTTAATCTCCAATCTCCAGCCCTGATCGTCGGTTAAATGCCAGTGAAAAGTATTGATTTTGTAATAAGCCAACTGATCGATGTATTTTTTGATAAAAGAGATCGGGAAGAAATGACGGCTTACATCCAACATGGTTCCGCGGTAGGCAAAACGTGGATAATCGTTAATATCAACTGCCGGGATGGTAATTTTATCTGCAACTTTATCAGGCAACATCTGCATAACAGATTGAACCGCATAAAAAAGGCCTGCACCTTTTCCTGTTAAAATAATTTGTTTAGGGGTAACTTTAATTGTGTAACCTTCAGCTGGCAACTGATCTGCTCCAACAGATGTTAAAACAATTGCTTTTTGGTTAGGTTGGGTAATTTTAGTTTCACGTAAGGCAAAACCTGCCTTGGTAACGATAAAAGCATTTAATAAATCAGCCATCTTTGCGCCGTCGATGCTTTGATTTACTAAAACCGTTGTTTTATCTAAAATGAAATTTCCGTTTGCCCTGGTAATGGCTACAGGGGCAGGTATAATACCCAGGTTAGGATCACTCTGCGCAAATGCACTCGTGCTGATTAATACTCCAATAAAAATCGATAATGCTTTGTTCATGTTGTGTTTTTGATTTTATATATTTATTTGATTGTTTGAACCAAGATAGAGATTATGGCCAGATTCCTAACCTCACATTCTTGTTACAATCTAGATCAACCGTTTGACTGCACCGCATAACGTAGATAATCTAAGTATTAAAAGGTCGTCATTTCGAGCGGAGTGCAACGCAGTCGAGAACCACGAAGTGCTCAGTGAAGCTAAATCTACACAACAGATTTCTCCATTCCACTGCGTTTCAGTCGAAATGACGACTACTTTTTGGAAATCAGGTGCAGAAGTGTTTGGGTTATGATAGCCCCGCTCCCGCTTCTGCTCCCGACGTAAAATCGGGGGCATCCCGCTTTGATCGGGTTTAAGTAGCACAGCCAGTGGAACTATTTGGGGGTGCAAAGTGCATAACAACTATAAGATAGGCACCGCGCTATTCAACCCTCAATAGTAGTAGAAACATAGTATTTAAACCTGATTGCAATGAAAAGCACGCAATCCCGATTTTTCATCGGGAGCGGACTTGAAATGTAAAGCAGGACTAACAATACAAAGAGCTACTGCAATTGCTTTCCAAAAAAAAGAACTTTATCATTAAGCTTTGAAAATTATGGCATAAAAAAAGAGAAACCATTACTGATTTCTCTTTTTAAAATTATATTAAAATATTTTACGCTTCTACAGGATGTTCCTTAGCGGCCAAATACCTTTCGGCATCGAGCGCGGCCATACATCCAGAACCTGCAGCAGTTACTGCCTGTCTATAATACATATCCTGCACATCGCCACAGGCAAAAACACCTTCGATATTGGTTAAAGTGGAACCTGGTTTGGTAGCTAAATAACCCGTTTCATCCATATCCAACTGGCCTTTAAAAATATCGGTATTTGGCTTGTGACCGATAGCCACAAAGAAACCTTCTACAGCGATATCAGACTCAACACCAGTTTTGTTATTTAAAACTTTAACCGCAGTTACATTTTTACCGTTACCTAAAATCTCCTGGGTTTCGGTATTGTAATGTACCACAATATTCGGTGTGGCCAGTACGCGGCTCACCATTGCTTTAGAAGCTCTGAATTCGTCTCTACGAACCAATAAATGCACGGTTTTACAAAGTTTAGCCAAATATGTTGCTTCTTCGGCAGCAGTATCTCCAGCACCTACAATGGCAACATCTTGTCCTTTAAAGAAGAAACCATCGCACACGGCACAGGCCGAAACTCCAAAACCATTGTATTGTTGTTCACTTGGTAAACCCAGCCATTTAGCCGTAGCGCCCGTAGCAATAATTACGGTATCAGCCGTAATGGTTTTAATTTCATCAACCACTACTTTATGTGGCGTTGAAGAGAAATCAACCGAACTTACATAACCAAAACGGATATCGGTACCAAAACGCTCTGCCTGCTTGCGGAAATCTTCCATCATTTCTGGTCCCATAATTCCTTGCGGGTAACCTGGAAAATTTTCTACATCTGTGGTTTGCGTAAGCTGTCCACCGGCTTGCATACCAGTATACATAATTGGCTTTAAATCAGCTCTGGCAGCATAAATAGCAGCAGTATAACCTGCAGGCCCTGAACCTATAATTAAACACTGAACGTGTTCGTTTTCTTGTGACATTATATTGTGTGTTTGAAATTCATTAATCGTAGCGCAAATTTAATGCTTTAAATATTTGCTGGCAAGTGCACATTGTCAACATAGTTTACTTATTAACATCATAAGCCAAGCGGAAAGCGCATGGCGTTTGGCATTTAAAGCTATTCGTGGTGTCAGATGTTTCCATCTGACACTGACTCCATATATGCGTGATAATTTTTTACCAGTCAGATGGTAACATCTGACTGCACAAAAAATCATTCCCCTTTATTCTCTCTGATCAACCGAATTACGTTGCCTCCCAAAATTTTCTTGATATCGTTTTCCGAGTATCCATTTTTAATCAGCTCATCTGTAATTTTAGGATAATCTGCTACGCTATTCATACCTAATGGAAAAGATTCGGCGCCGTCAAAATCTGCTCCCAGTCCTACATGGTCTATACCGATTAATTTCACTACGTGATTAATATGTTTAACCAAAAGTGCAATTGGTGGACGTGTGGCATCAGCATCAGCCTGATGATTGAAAATCAACGTATCAATGGCATTGCTTCTACCATATTTAGCATTCAATGTTTTAAGCTCGCTATCATATTTTGCAAAGAATTCTTTTTGTTTGGTATTGAAGCTAGCATCCAAAAAGCCACTGTAAAAATTAATACAAACTACACCGCCATTTTTACCAACAGCTTTAATCTGATCATCTTTTAAATTTCGTGGAACTGGATTTAAAGCATAAGCACAGCTATGGGAAACAATTATGGGTTTGACAGATGCGGCAATGGCATCATAAAATGTTTTTTCACCCACGTGTGATAAATCGACCATTACCCCAAGTTTATTCAATCGTTCAACTACTTGTTTTCCAAAATCGCTTAAACCCGCGTTTTCAGGTTTCACTTTACCTGAAGTTTCTTCGGCGGCCGAACTCGACCATGAGGTGCTGTTGTTCCAGGTTAAGGTGAGGTAAGCCATTCCACGCTTTGCCAAGCTGTCGATATAATCCAAACGGTTTTCGATCATATGTCCGCCTTCTACACCTATCATAGCAGCCAATTTTTGTTGTTTAACCGCTTGTTCGAGATCTTTAGCATTTGTTACCAGTTTAATTTTATCGGGGTATCGTTTAATTAAACTATAAAGTGAATCTATTTCCTGATTAGCTACAGCATAGCCACCCGTTTCATCACACCAGATGGAAAAAAACTGAACATCTAAGCCACCTTGTTTGGCCCTCACTAAATCGAAATTTCCTTTTAGCTGAAGTTTCCCGATATCGATGCCCGATTTGATCTGATTGAATAAAATATCGCCATGCGTATCGATTACAATCGCATTTTGATGAATTTTGGAACTTTGGGCAAACAGATTGATCTGTAATAATATAAGGACAAGAAAAAGATAAAGATTTTTCATGCTTTAAAGATAATATTAATTGTTTTGATCACCTCAGACACTCTGGTTTCTGCCTATTTTTTTAACCACTAAGAAACAAAGGCAATTTATGTTCAAAATCCAGGTGTGCTAAGCTGATAAAACAAGTCCATCGGCTGTCAGATGGTAACATCTGACAGCACATCGAAAACCCTAAGTTTGTATAATCCCAACGTTAAATTTCTTCGTAACCGGCGATTGGTTGGCGGCCTCAATTCCCATCGAAATAACTTTTCTGGTTTCTAACGGGTCGATAATACCATCTACCCAAAGGCGCGATGCGGCATAGTAAGGTGTAGTTTGGCTATCATATCTGTCAGTGATTTCTTTTAACAACTCTGCCTCTTTTTCTGCTGTAATTACCTCGCCTTTTGCTTTTAAAGAGGCTTCCTGAATCTGAAGTAAAGTTTTTGCAGCCTGCGAACCGCCCATTACCGCAATTTTAGCTGTTGGCCAGGCATAAATCAATCTTGGGTCGTAAGCCTTACCGCACATCGCATAGTTGCCTGCACCGTAAGAATTACCCAACACAATGGTAAATTTTGGCACCACAGAATTGGCAACAGCATTAACCATTTTAGCCCCATCTTTAATAATACCACCATGTTCTGATCGGCTGCCTACCATAAAGCCAGTAACATCTTGCAAAAACACCAATGGGATTTTCTTCTGGTTACAGTTCATAATAAAACGGGTAGCTTTATCGGCACTATCAGAATAAATTACACCGCCAAACTGCATCTCTCCTTTTTTCGACTTCACCACTTTACGCTGATTGGCCACAATACCTACTGCCCAGCCATCAATACGGCCTAAACCACAAACAATGCTTTGTCCGTAGCCTTTTTTGTACTCTTCAAATTCAGATTGATCAACCAAACGGTTGATAATATCCATTATTTCGTAAGGTTTATCTCTGTTTTCGGGTAAAATGCCATACAGCTCTTCTTCATTTTCTTTTGGTTTTGCTGGTTTAATCCTATCAAAACCTGCATTTTGAGGTGCCCCCAACATACTCATGATATTCCTGATGCTATCTAAGCAGGCCTGATCATTGGGATGTTTATAATCGGTAACACCCGATATTTCGCAATGAGTTGTGGCTCCACCCAAAGTTTCATTGTCAACCTCTTCGCCTATGGCCGATTTTACCAGGTAAGAACCCGCTAAAAAAACCGATCCTGTTTTATCAACAATCATCGCTTCATCGCTCATAATGGGTAAATAGGCACCACCAGCAACACAAGCACCCATGATGGCCGAAATTTGTACTATTCCTTCCGACGACATGATAGCATTGTTACGAAACATCCTTCCAAAATGTTCTTTATCAGGAAAAATCTCATCTTGCATCGGGAGATATACACCAGCACTATCAACCAGGTATATTACTGGCAGGCGGTTCTCCATAGCAATTTCCTGCGCACGGAGATTCTTTTTTGCAGTCATGGGAAACCAGGCACCAGCTTTTACTGTGGCATCGTTAGCCACAATCATACATTGTCTTCCGCTTACATAGCCAATACCGCACACTACTCCTGCCGAAGGACAGCCACCTTGCTCAGCATACATACCATCAGCCGTAAAAGCACCAACTTCTAAGAAGCTGGTATCTTTATCAATTAAATAGGCAATCCGCTCGCGGGCCAATAACTTTCCCTTTTCTTTTTGTTTGGCCGCATTTTTTTCGCCACCACCTAAGTATATTTTTTTGAGTCTGGTTTTCAGTTCGTATACCAACTGTTTATTTACATCCTCATTTTTATTGAATTCGATATTCATGGTGGCAATTTAAATTTAATTTTAGAAAAACAATATTGACCAAAACGGTTTCTGGTACACAGCGAATTTTAAACCACTGAGAAAACAAGAGAAATCACAGAAAACACAGAGTTCTAATGCTTTATTTAATGATTAGATTACCTAAACTTGAGTGACAACTAAAGTATTTTCTCAGTTTACCGCTGTGTAAAAACGCTGTTCCCTCTGTGGTTAATTATCCGTTTAAAATGATATTTTTGGGTAAATCCGAAAAATGGAACTAACCATCAATATTCCTGCACTATTGTTTCCTGCCATTAGCTTAATTATGCTGGCTTATACCAACCGTTTTCTGGCCCTGGCAAGTTTAGTGAGAAGTTTAAAATCGAAATATGAGGATGGCGATAAAAATGCAGCGCTGCATAAACAGATCGAAAACCTGCGTTACCGCTTAAGATTGATCAAAAACATGCAGGCTTTTGGTGTACTTAGTTTTGCCAGTTGCCTTTTTTGTATGTTTTTTATTTATTTGGAGTGGAATATCGTTGCCGAAATTCTTTTTGCCCTGAGTTTGATATTTTTTATGATCTCGCTCATTATCTCCTTAATTGAAATCCAGATCAGTACAAAAGCCCTGGAGCTGGAATTGAGCAGTTTAGAAGAACTCGATAATCCATCAATTGTAAGTAGGTTTAAAAAGAAATTTGATAAAGATTGATATGCAACCATCTGTTAATACGCCAGAAGAATATTTAAACAGCCTCTCTGAAGAAAGGAAAGCGCCGGTTTCGAAATTGAGAAATACTATTTTAGATAACCTGCCAGCTGGTTTCGAAGAACAGATTACCTATGGCATGCTGGGATATGTTATCCCATTCGGGCTTTACCCTGCAGGTTATCATTGTACACCAGAACAGGCTTTACCTTTTATCAATATTGGTTCACAAAAGAATTTTATTGTTATGCACCACTTAGGGTTATATGCTTTTACTGATTTATTGGAATGGTTTCAGGCAGAATACCCAAAACACAGCAAATACAAATTGGATATGGGAAAAGGTTGCGTCCGTTTTAAAAAGCCTGATGATATTCCGTACGCATTAATTGCCGGGCTCACCAGAAAAATTACGCCCGAGCAATGGATTGAACAATATGAAAAAGTATATAAACGTAAAGGCTAATTTTGATAAACTACGCCATCGATCTTCAGCTTTTTAAACTTTTCGGCCCAGCCTTTACCTTTTATGTATTTTACCTGCGAAGGGTGCCCCTTTAAATTTGGATGATAAATCGGATCAAATGAAAAAGTAATTTCGGTATCCGATTTTTGAATAACAGTGACTTCGTTATCATTTTCATCCTTTTCTCCTGTCGTGAAAAACTTATCGCCCATTTTCGCATTAAAATCAGCTCTGGTATAAGTTTTCAAAGGACTATCGGGATAGCCCTCAATCAATTTATTCTGCTCGTCTACCCTTAAATAAACTGTACTCACCGCATCGCCTCCTACTAATGAATAAAACTTGTAAAAAAGCTTTTTATTGATACGGACAGTATCCTTGATTTCGGTATAAGACTGAGCATTCATATACCATAAATTGCCAATCTGCATCGGTAAAAATGAATCGGCAGCCCTGTTTTGAGCCTTATTTTCCTGACAGGAAAGGATAGCGAGACTAATTAAAATAAAACTTAAAGATTTCCAGTTTACGATCATGAGGCATTTGTTTTTCCTTATTTAACGTTAAAGATAAACAATGCGCTACATTGTAAGCTATTAATTCACAAAATGATATAAGAAAACAACTTCACCACTAAAGGCAGGCTTCTTTTGATCTTCAATTTCCATTTCGATAGCCATATTTACTTTGGTTACGCCACGGAGGTTGATAATAGAAGCCAGTTTAGCTTTTAATCTTACCTTACTGTTTACAGTAACAGCTTGTGCAAACCTTAAACTTTCGATCCCATAATTGATCTCCATTTTTAATTTTTGGATATCAACAATTTCTTTCCATAGGTAAGGGATTAATGAAAGCGTTAAATAGCCATGCGCTATAGTTGCCTTAAAAGGGCCTTCATTTTGGGCTCTTTCTTCATCAACATGAATCCATTGATGGTCTAATGTGGCATCGGCAAATTTATTAATCTGTTCTTGTGTAATAGTATGCCATGAAGAAACGCCTAATTCCTTGCCAAGGTATTGTTCAAATTCTGCGTGGGAGGTAATGATTTGCATTTTAGTATATATTTTTAGCGCCAAGCGTTATGCGGCTGGCGAATTAATAATTTGCTTATTGTTATCTGACAATTAATTTTTAACTCAGATTTCTTTCTCTAAACCAAACCTCGTCTGGAATGGCAGAAAAATCATCCATTTTATCGATTAAAGTTTCGGCATTTGCTTCATTAAAAACTAAATCGCGATTGGCCGGTTTCAAAAATTTACTTTGCACCATCATATCCATTTGGGCAAATAAGGGATCGTAAAAACCATTTACATTTAATACGCCAATTGGTTTAGTGTGAAGGCCGAGCTGTAACCAGGTTAACACTTCAAAAAACTCTTCAAGGGTGCCGAAACCACCGGGCAAAATAACAAAACCATCACTTAAATCGGCCATTCTCTGTTTTCTTTGATGCATATTTTCAGTTACAATCATTTCGGTTACCCCTTTATGACCAACTTCTTTATCCATTAAAAACTGTGGAATTACACCTGTAACTAAACCGCCTAACTCGAGTACATCATTGGCTAATACACCCATCACGCCTACACTTCCACCACCATACACCAATCTGATCTGCTGTTTTACAAGTGTTTCTGCCAATTGCTTTATTGCGTTACGCAGCGCTACATCGCCATTAAAGTTTGAGCCACAATACACACAAACTGATTTAAGCTTATTCATTTAGTTAAAATTTACCGAAGTTAAGACTTTATCGGCTTTCTGTAAATTTTAATTCTGCACAAAGCTGTTACAGGACTTATTTTAATTAAACCTCGCAGGTTTTAAAAACCTGCGAGGTTTGATCGTATAATTTTCTTTCCAAGAACCACCGACTTTGTTAAATAAACCTGATAAAACGGAAAGCCTGGAGCGAAGCATGAGTGAGGACTTGGAGGGATAGCAGGACTGACGCTAAAATGGAATTCTGTCTTTGCTTTTCTAAATAATATTGACCACTTGAGAACACTTAAGTATTTTTTAGCACAAAAAGGAGCAACATTAACGCCACTCCTTTTAACCAAATATAAGAGAAAAGATTTTTTTGTTAAATGATCTTAGAAAGCATAACGGATTGTTGCACCATAAGTTCTTGGGTCGCCAAGTACGCCTGCATATAAGCCTGAGTTACCTGCTGCAGCCTGCAATTGTTCATAATAGTTTTTGTTTGCGATATTTCTGCTCCAAACAAACAAAGAGAACTTATCTGATTTAAATCCTAACCTTGCATTAAATAAAGCATAACCTTTAACATTTAAGATGCTTGATGGTGTAGGGTTTGAAGAATATTCTGAACGGTAACTCGCATCGCCCGCAATAAAATACCTACCAGCCCTGGTTGCTAAATTACCTGGGGTACTAAATTCAGAGCCTCCAGAAATATTCCATTTAGAAATACCCGGCAATCTGCCTCCCGAAGCATCTTTAAATGCCACTTGGGTAGCTACACCGTTTACTAATTCGGTATGGCCGGTTTCTTCTAAAGGAAGTGGCGCATTGGTGAATTTAACATATTTACCATCAAGGTAAGCTACCGCAGCATTTAAAGTTAAGAATCTTTCCAATTGATAAGTTCCATCAATTTCTAAACCTTTTACTTTAACCTTTTCTGCATTAGCAAGATAACCTCTGTTTACCCCCAACTGTGGAGATTGAACATTGGTTTGGTAATCTTTAATATCGGTATTAAAAGCGGTAACATTTAATATGGCACCTTTAACCGGTTTTGTTTTTAAACCCAATTCATAATGTTGAACATATTCTGGCTTTACGACAGCAACAGATAAGTCTGCCTGTCCGGTTGAAGTAGTTGGCAAACCACCTACGTTAACGCCAACCGGTTTATAAGCAGTGGAGAAAGTTCCATAAACGTTCAATTTTGTGTTGGGGCGGTATGATACCGTTAAGTTACCCGATAGATTATTATTATCTACTTTGGTAGTGAACTGCTGATTACTATACACAGCGGCTTTAAGTGCAAGTAAAGCGGCGTCTGTAGTCTGCAATCCGCCATAAGTTACCCTGTCGTAATCCACATCTTTTTTATCGTAGGTGTATCTTAAACCAGGTAATACATGAAAGTGCGCTAAAAATTCCCAGTCAACCTGAGCAAAAATAGCTGCACTTAACGATTTGATGGTCGAATTGGTTTTGATCCCGAAGCCATCTAATAAACCAGGGGTTGAATATAATGCCTGATTCCCCGTATTGCTGGTTTGCACAAATCTCCACTGATCTTTACCTACTTCTTCTGTTTGGGCCAAACCTTTTAAGTTCTGAGCAAGGGCAAACACGCCAATTACACCACTTAATTTATCAGTTATATTACCGGCATATCTAATTTCCTGTGAATATTGATCATGACGGGAGTTACCTTGAGATTTGGTTAATGCAGACAGTTCAGAGAAATCCCTGTCGTTTGTAGGATCCCAGTTCCAGAACCTCCATGCAGTAGTAGAAGTTAGTGTTCCACCGCCAATCTTATAATCAACATTTAATGATATACCACCGATTGACTGATTGTGTCTCCAGGGAGTATTGGTATTGATCTCTCGAGAAAAAGGATCAATTTTAGGTTGTTGATAGCCTAAATCTGAAACAATTTTGGCATACTGACGGTAAGCGCTTCTTTCTGTCTGCGCAACACCAGCAATTACCAATGGGTAACCCGCAGGGTGCTGAACACTTACATCGCTACTCAATAATATCTGTAGCCTATCTGAAGGAGTAAAATACAATTGGCCTTTAAAACCAAGGTTATTTTGCCCGCTATATTTACGTTCTTCTCTGGTATTCCATATTGTACCATCGCGTTGGGTACCGGAGATTGATATTTTAGCAGCAAGATTTTTTGCTACTCCTCCCGAAACTGACGTTTTTGCCTGGATAAAGTTATAATTTCCAACGCTTAGTTCTACTTTGGCACTTGGTGTTTGGGTTGGTTTTGTAGTGGTGATATTAAATGCACCTGCAGTAGTATTTTTACCAAATAATGTACCTTGAGGGCCACGGATTACTTCTATTTGCTCGATATCCAGGAAATCGGTTGAGGTAGCAGCCGGACGCGCATGATAAACACCATCTACGTAAAAACCGACACCTGGGTCGATACCATCGTTAGTTAAACCGAATGTTGAACCCAGGCCTCTAATATTAAGTGTTGTATTTCTTGCATTCGAAGCATACAATTGTACAGATGGCACTAACTCTTTTAAACGGTTAACATTAAAAGCACCTGCATTTTCTGCTGCCTGGCCACCGATTACAGTAATTGGAATAGGCACATCCTGTAAAACCTCCGAACGTCTTCTCGACGTTACAACGATCTCATCTAATAATGCATTTTCTACCAGAACCAATTCTATTGGTGTTTCCTGAAGTTTTAAAATCTGAAAATCCTGTGGTTTATAGCCAACTGAGCTCACTTGAAGGTAAAATGGAGTCTCTTGTTTTACATTTATGCTAAAAACACCATTATCATCTGCTACTACGGCCTGGTTTGTTCCTCTTACCTTTACAGTAGCATGTGGTATTGTACTGCCATTTGTTGTTTTAATTACGCCGGTTACCCGGCTTTGGGCAAAGGCAAAACTTGCCGAAAGTAAAAATGAAAAGAGAATTAGTAAACTTTTGTTCATGATTAGTTATATAGTTTGTTTAAATGTTGTTGATTAATGATTCGTTCGAAAGTATGCGATTACTGTTTTAGAATGGCTACAACAACAATACGAGCATGTTTTTTGATTTATTTTCATAATTATCACATAAATCCTATAGATTTAGTCGACAAATATATTAAAAAAATTTATCTGCCAAATTTTATTTTGTGATTTTTCTAATTTTAATTAATTCTCCAGACCTTATAGGTTTTAAAACCTATAGGGTCTTAAAACAAAACGGGGCTATCGTAAACGATGCCCCGCTATAATTTCCCCTAATCCCCTAAGGGGACTTTATGTTAACTTCTTTTCTTAAACTTTGAGTACTTTGAAAATTCTCCTAATTTAAGATTACTAAAAGCCTAAACCTTCAACCCTCAACCCTACACCTTATCTGGTATAATTAGGTGCTTCTTTAGTAATCGTAATATCGTGTGGATGACTTTCGCGCATACCTGCTGCAGTAATCTGCACAAATTGTGCTTCTTGTAATGCCTCGATACTTGCTGCACCACAATAGCCCATACTTGCACGTAAACCACCAATATATTGATACATTACTTCTGCTAAGGTACCCTTAAATGGCACGCGGCCAACAATACCTTCTGGAACTAACTTTTTAATATCATCTTCCACATCCTGGAAATAACGGTCTTTAGAACCTTGCTCCATTGCTTCAATTGAGCCCATTCCACGATAAGATTTAAATTTACGTCCTTCGTAGATAATGGTTTCGCCTGGTGATTCTTCAACTCCTGCAAATAACGAACCTGCCATTACTGTACTTGCTCCAGAAGCAATTGCTTTGGCAATATCACCTGTGTGTTTAATACCACCATCGGCAATAACAGGAACACCTGTGCCTTTTAAAGCTTTGGCACATTCGTAAACCGCATATAATTGAGGAACACCAACACCGGCAATAATTCTTGTTGTGCAGATAGAACCGGGACCAATACCAACCTTAACGGCATCAGCACCAGCATCGGCTAAGAATTTTGCAGCAGCACCGGTAGCAATATTTCCAACAATAACCTGTAAATCAGGATATTTAGCTTTAACTTCTTTTAATTTATCAACTACTCCTTTAGAGTGACCATGAGCAGTATCAATGGTAATTACATCAACACCGGCATGAACTAAAGCATCAACACGTTGTATAGTATCAGCTGTTACACCAACCGCAGCACCTACACGTA
>Ga0307405_10000027_pt1 | contig 118118 bp, 73 predicted proteins | sample 322Cmetagenome_2_FD_203311 | JGI IMG/M metagenome (GOLD analysis project Ga0307405, IMG submission 203311) | Maize rhizosphere microbial communities from greenhouse at UC Davis, California, United States - 322HYB-C-1 | ecosystem: Host-associated > Plants > Roots > Rhizosphere > Soil | place... | reverse complement strand
ATATCACTTTATAATCTCTCGACCAGTTACATCGTTAACAAATGGTCGAGAGATTATAAAGTGATATTGAGGGCAAACACTGTACTTGCCTATATTGATAAAGTGAAACTTACCGAATCTGCCTACAAGCAATATAAAGGAGAGGCTACCTTTTTGCGTGCGCTCTCTTATGCCGACCTGTCTTTCTTTTTTGGAGGCGTTCCCATGCGTTTAAAACCAGAAGGATTGGAAGAGGCGAATAAAGCCCTGAGTTCAAATACAGAAATTGTTGAGCTGGTGCTTAAAGATCTGGAAGATGCAGCTGCATTATTGCCCGTATCCTATGCCGCTTCTGAAAAAGGGCGTGCAACAAAAGGTGCTGCACTGGCCATAAAAGCAAGGGTACTGTTATACAATAAAAGATATGAAGAGGCAGCAGCGTTCTGCGTTAAAGTTAAGGCATTGAATTACTATAAAATCATGCCCGATTATAAAACAATGTTCCTGCCCGAAGGGGAGGCGGGTAACCTGGAAACGATTTTCGACATGCAATATCAAACCAATGCGCTACCGCAGGGGCTATCAAATTCATGGTATGATCGATTTTATCTGTTCTCTGGTTATCAGGTTGCTCACGATCTGTATGAACAGTATTATTCTACCAATGGCCTGTCGATTACCAATCCGGCAAATAAACTATACAATCCCGCAGTAAGAACTTCTGACCTGGTTGCCCCTTCAACCTATGTATTGAATGGAGGTTACGACAATAGGTTTCAAAACCGCGATCCAAGGATGCATTTCTCGATTGTTGTTCCCTACACCATTGATTCTTATAATGCAACCACTAAAGCGCCTGGTGTATTTTACCCAACTGATAAAAAAGCAGCCAATTTAACCAGTTTTAGGGTGAGAAAGTATGTAGATTATACCAATTACAATGTTTCGGGCATTTCTGGCGTAAATCCCATTATTATCAGGTATGCCGATGTGCTGCTGATGGAGGCCGAAGCGCTTGTAGAAAAGGGCGGTTATGATGAAGCTTATGTTTATTCGCTGATTAACCAGGTGAGGCAGCGTACCAGCGTGATGATGCCAAAGGTTGAAACCGCCGAGGGTTTAGGCCTTTCTCAACAGGCTTTAAGGAATGTGATCAGGCACGAACGAAGGGTAGAATTTGCATTTGAAGGATTGCGGATTTTTGATATCATGCGTTGGGAGAGCGGTCCGGATGCCTATAAGGACTTAAAAGGCTTTAATCCTGCTAAATTAACCAGGTTTGCATCTACCGGGATCGTATATGAGATTACCACGGCATTGCAGCGGACGCCCTTTGATGCCACTAAAGGATATTTATGGCCAATCCCAAAAACGGAAACCGATGCCAATAAACTGATTAAATAAGAAGATCTGTTGCCTGTTGATGTGCAGAAAATGTGTTTTGCATATCAACGGGTTTTAGGTTATGGATAAATCGCAAAAAAAAATATCATCCTGAGAGTTAATTTATAAAAATCAATATTAATGACAGGTGAATTTAAGAGAAATAATATCGTCATTTCGACTGAAGCTTACCGATTTTTCATCGGTAGCGTAATGGAGAAATCTTTAAATTTTTTGGTAACATAGTTCAAAGATCTCTCCGCTCCGCTTTGCTTCGGTCGAGATGACGATTTTCCTACTGGGATTTGTCATTGATAGCGTAGTCGAAGGGTATTTATTTGCGATTTATCAATCTCAAGAAGTCTTCGACTACGCTACTATCGACGTTATTTTATAATCATTTAAATATGAACGGTTTATGTGATTTCGTATTTCCGCCCAACTAGGCCGTAGCACCATATCCCCGTTCTACTTAAATCCGGCCTAACAAATTTTTCGGGCTGCACTGCCCAAGCCAACCCATTAACTTCGAAAGAAAAATTTTCAGCCGGTGTTTTTTGTTTCTTTTTGACATCAAAAAGAAAGAGCCCTTCGGTGCGGCGAACCGAGGCAAGACCGTGCTGTATGTCAAAAGAAATCAATTACCTTCACTCATATTGATTTTTATAGAATAAATTATCCCTCAGATTGACGATCGCGGTACTTAACTTAATAACATGGGCTGTATCCCAGATATAAGGCCGTAGATAGGGAAGAACCTGAAGCTGTTCAGTCTTAATAACAACTAGAGCGAATGTCTTTTGATAACTTTTGTCGGGTTTCTCGTAATTACGATTTTTTCATCCAGGATGGCCTGTGCAACTGTTTTACCCATTGCCTCAAAATCAGTTGAGATGACCGTAATGCCATCTTCAAGCACTTCTTTCACCAGCGTATCATTATAAGAGATGAGCCCTATATCCTTACCTAACTTAAGTTTCTTTTTTCGGGCGAGCTTAATTAACATGACATCATCGGTGTCGTACCTGCTGAAGGTTACATAAGCATTACCTTTTTGAAAAGTCTTTTCATCAATCTCAGATTGTATCAGGTATGGATACTCAGTTTCAGTGCAATAATGTAGAAAACCTTCAACCACCAGCCTGGCATGTACAGCTTCGGGATGGGCAACCAATATCAGCCGATCGTATTTTTTTAACTCAGCCTGTAGCTTATGAAGGCTATTGTAAATGTCATAGCCGTAATCCTGGTATATACTACTGTAGTTGCCTGATAAACCTTGCTCGTTTAAATCAATAATTATTCTTTTCTTGTCAGGAATCAGGTTGAGGAGCGGAGCTACATTTTCTTTTAAAAAGGTTGCAATGACATAATGTGTATATGATCCCAGATTTTCTTTGATCAATTTTTCGAATACCTGATAATTATGGTGGTGAAAGTAGATATCTATATCAGCGCGGTTTTCCAGTTGATTAAAAAGCGTCCTGTAAAACTGCTCACGCAGAATATTCATTTTATCAAGCAGCAAAAACACGCGGAAGGAATGATGAATGGCCTTTTTGCGTACATAATACCCTTTCCTGTATACAGATTCTACAATACCTTTTTCAACAAGCTCATTCAGGCCTTTAAGTAAAGTTTCCTTACTCATTTTTAATTGCAACTGCAGCTGTTTAAGAGAAGGCAGCTGATCTCCGATATGTAGCTGATCAATTTCAATCAGTGACATAATGTGATCGGCAAGCTGCTGATATTTCATTTTGCCTTGATTGCCTTTCTGGAGTGTATTTTCAGAGGTCATAGGTATATTATTTAGGCAAATGTAATTAATAGACCATACAAACCAAACCAGCCCACTTAACAATTATTCAATAATCACCCCATTTTAGGTTTAGGGGGCATTTTTTTATTTTTTTTATCTTTTGTAAAGAAATAAAATATATTATATTTGTTAAGTAACCAGTCCAGTCCAGACCAGACTAATGTTTGAGCATTTGATGATGTGCGTAGTAATTATTGTTGTACTGCGCTAATTGCTATTCTCGGGATCTGGATGAGGTTTTAAATGCTTTAAGAAGTCATTTATACTGCAGGCACGTAAATGTCTGTCGTAACAATATAACCAAATATAAACAATGAATATGAAACCAAACTTACTCTTAACGGTGCTATTGGTTCTGGGTATTCCGCTTTCCAGTCTGGCTCAAGCGGTAAAAACCATTACCGGAACTGTTACAGAAGAAACCGGGAAACCCTTGCCGGGTGCAAAAGTAGTCATCCAGGGTAAAACAACTTCCCGTGTAACAGATGATCAGGGCCACTTTAGCTTTTCTAATACAAAGGAAAGTGAACTATTGGTGGTCTCCATGGTTGGCTATATCAGCAAAACTGTGGTTATCACCAGTCAAAACCAGTATAAAATTCAGCTGGTACCTAACAACACTGCTTTAGATGATGTGGTAATTGTTGGTTATGGCCAGGTAAAAAGAAAGGACCTTACTGGTTCGGTTGGTTCTGTAGTGATGAAAGATATGGAAAAGGCACCAGTTGTTTCCTTTGAAGATGCTTTGGCAGGAAGGGTGGCAGGAGTGCAGGTCGGTTCTGGTGATGGGCAGCCAGGCAGTATCAGTAACATTACCATTCGCGGTGGAAATTCCATTACCCAGTCTAACTCACCACTTTATGTAATTGATGGCTTTCCTTTGGAAAATCCCGACAACAATACCATTAATCCGGATGATATTGAATCAATAGATATATTGAAAGACGCATCTTCTACCGCAATTTATGGCGCGAGAGGAGCCAATGGGGTGATCATAATCAAGACCAAGGAAGGTAAGGTAGGCGCGCCGGTAGTTAACTATAACAATTGGCTGGGCTATCAGTATCCGTCTAAGCAGATAGAAGTGATGAGCCCTTATGAGTTTGTGAAGTACCAGCTTGACCTGAATAAGACTTCGGCTACTGCTTTGTATCTTAAGGACGGTAAAACTTTAGATGCGTACCGCAATGAGCAGGGGATAAACTGGCAGGATAATGTATTGCAGAATGCATTTATGCAAAATCATAGCTTCTCTATGAGGGGCGGTACAGCGGCTACAAAATATTCGGTAAGCAGCTCTTATTTAGATCAGAATGGAATTGTGATTAATGGTGGATATAAGCGATACCAGGGGCGGTTTCAGATCGATCAGCGTGTAGGGAAAAATATGCGAATTGGCATTAATACCAATTATACATACGGAATCAAAAAAGGCCAGATCGCAAATCTAACCAGTGATAACTTAAACAGTAGCTCGGCCGGAAATGCCAGTTCGTATTTGATGTACAGTACCTGGGGATACAGGCCCGTTACGGGCAATGCGGATGACGAAAACTTCCTTGATCAGCCATTTGACGACGATGTGGCGGGCAATACAGATTTAAGGATAAATCCAGTGGTAAACTCCAACAATCTGTATCAGTATGCTTTTAACAAATCACTTACTGCCAATGCTTTTGCGGAGTATGCTTTCCTGAAGTATTTTAAGTTTAAGGTGAGTGGCGGGATGACGGATACCCGTTTGGTTTTTGAGCGTTTTAACAATTCTAATACGGCAGCTGGAAATCCACGGACCGTTTATGGGCAAAGCTATGGCATTAATGGTTCCCTCGAAAATCAAAATATCCGCAGTTTACTGAACGAGAACCTGCTCACATTTAACAAGACGTTTAACAAGAAGCACCGTTTGGATGCGGTGGCTGGATTTACCATGCAGCGAAATAGTATGGAAGGGGATGGATTTGTATCTATTTTATTGCCAAATGAGTCATTGGGTGTCAGGGGGCTTGATCAGGGGACTGTCCTGGTAAAAACAACCTCAGGTAGTTATTCAACGCTGGTGTCTTTCCTGGGACGTGTGAACTATACTTTTAATTCCCGCTACCTGTTCACGGCTTCTATCCGTAGTGATGGATCTTCAAAGTTTGCCCGGGATAACAGAGTGGGTTATTTCCCTTCCGGGGCCTTTGCATGGAATATTGGGGAAGAAAATTTCCTGAAATCAGTGAAAGCCATTTCTTCTGCAAAACTAAGGGCTTCTTATGGAATTACCGGAAACAACCGGGTATCAGACTTTGCGTACCTGAGTATTTTAGATCAGGAAGTGGGCGCCAACACCGGAAATACCAGAAGTGGCTATTATTTTAACGGACAATATATTAAAGGAACTGTACCTGTTGGGCTGGGAAATGAGAACCTTAAATGGGAGCGAACCGGAAACCTTGACCTTGGAATAGACTTAAGTTTCTTTAAGCAACGCATCAGTTTAACTACCGATTATTATTATAAAAGAACTACAGACTTGTTGCTGAATGCTTCATTGCCTACTTCAACCGGGTACCTTACCGCATTTAAAAATATTGGTGTTGTGGTAAACAGGGGCTTAGAGTTTACCTTAAATACGATAAACGTAAGTACAAAGAAATTTAGCTGGACATCCAATTTTAACATTGCATTTAATACCAATAAGATCGAAGAGTTGAATGGTGATCAGCCTAGTTTGATTACACGTGTTTCGAACTGGAACGCCAATTTCAATAACTCTTTGCCCTATATAGCCTTACCAGGACGCCCTGTGGCCTTGTTTTACGGCTATGTTTTTGATGGCGTGTATCCTTTAAGTGATTTCAATGTATTGTCTAAAGGTAGCTATGAGCTGAAACCTGATGTACCGAATAATGGAGGCGCCCGCTCGCTCATTAAGCCTGGCTTCATCAAATACAAAGACATTAACGGAGATGGAGTGGTAGATGCAAATGATCAGACGATTGTTGGTAATCCTAATCCGAAACACATTGGAGGCTTTTCCAATAATTTCAATTATGGCCCGTTTGACCTCAATGTTTTCTTACAATGGTCTTACGGGAATGACATTTTAAATGCGAACCGGATTGTGTTTGAAGGCGCAGAAGCCAGACCAAGTCTGAATATGTTTAAAACCTACGAGAACAGGTGGTCTCTGGAAAATCAGAATAGCGATTTGCCTGTGGCTGGCGGTTATGGTCCTAATGTGTTCTCCGACAGGAATATAGAAGATGGCTCCTTCCTTCGGTTAAAGACGGTATCGTTGGGTTATAACCTTTCTTCTGCAATAACGAAAAAGCTGAAAATACAATCAGCCCGCTTTAATGTTTCGGCACAAAACCTGATAACCTGGACCAACTATTCCGGTTTGGACCCTGAAGTTTCAGTGCGCCATTCTGCGCTTACACCTGGTTTCGACTGGAGCCCATATCCAAGAGCGCGCACCATCACCTTTGGTATGAACCTAACTTTTTAACAATAAATGTTTTTACAAATGAAAACAACTTTATTATATTTCGCGATGATGCTGGCACTGGTTGTTAGCTCATGTTCAAAGATCCTGGATACAACCCCACAGGATTTTGTATCGCCAGTAAATTATTACAATACAGAAAGTGAACTGCAATCTGCACTGGCCGGAGTATACGACCGTTTGGGCGATAACAGGGTTTATTCACAAGGGATGTCTTGCTATATGGTTTTTAGCGACGAATTTTTCATGAAAAACCAGACATCGGGAATGAATGCCAATATTGTGGATGCTTCGACCCTGGAATTAAACAGACATTGGGAAACGCTTTACACGGGTATTGAGCGAGCGAACATGTTACTCGAAAACATAGACAAGGCCGTTAAGGTGACTGCGGAAAAACGCAACGAAATAAAAGGGCAGGCGCTATTTTTAAGGGCATACTATTATTTTCTGCTGGCGGATGAGTTTGGAGGTGTGCCTTTAAAGCTTCAATCCAGCAAATCACCAGAAGAACCACCTCTTCCTGGCACACCGTTAAAGGACCTTTACGAACGTATCGTTACTGATATGAAACAGGCAGAAGGCTTGGTGAAATCCGTTTCTGATTATGGCTATAATACCCGTATTACAAAAACTACTGTACAGGGTATACTTGCTAGGGTATATTTAACCATGGCAGGCGCCCCGTTAAATGATGTTGCAAAATATGCTGATGCCAGAACTTATGCAGAAAAAGTAATGCTGTCAGGATTGCACAGCCTTAATCCCGATTTTAAACAAATCTATATCAACCACGTTCAGGAGATTTTCGATACAAAGGAAAGTATGTGGGAAGTAGAATTTAAAGGCGTAAACCAGGGCGAAATACAAGAGGGCGGCATGATTGGAAGTTATAATGGCATTACCTGTGGAAATATTGAACTGGGATATGGTTATGATTATGTTCATGCTACGGCGAAACTTTACAATGCTTATGCAAATGGCGACCTGAGAAGGGACTGGACAGTTGCTCCTTACCGGTATGTTACAACCGGACAAACGGCTGTACGGACCAATTGGGCAGCAGATCAGCTATACGACCGTAGTAATGGAAAATGGAGGCGCGAGTATGAACTTCTTTTACCAAGAAATCAAAACTATACCGGTACAAACTGGCCGCTGTTAAGGTATGCCGATGTATTGCTGATGTTTGCAGAAGCTGATAATTATACCAATAATGGGCCCTCTGCAAATGCGTATAAAGCGATAAATATGGTGAGGCGAAGGGGTTATGGAAAAGATGTGCTTGTTCCTGATGTAACGGCCGATGCTGCTGCTAATTTGTCTCAGCAGGACTTCCTTGATCTGATCAGGAATGAAAGGTTACGTGAGCTTGCTTTTGAGGGCATCCGGAAGCACGATCTTGTACGATGGGGTATTTATCCATCCGTGATGCAAACACAGGCAAGAGAATACCAAACCAATATGCCAACTGCTTTAAAAGACGCAGCTGTTGCACAGGCACAGCGCGTAACAGATCGTGCTGTTTTATTCCCGATCCCCAACAGCGAACTGGCCGTTAACCCTAATATCAAACAAAATAGAGGATGGTAACTACAAAATTGTATAAGATGAATAAGTTATTAATTGCATCTGTTGTATTATTTTCCCTGGCTTCCTGCCAGAAGACCTATGAGCTGGCTCCACAGGATGATTTTTCTGTTGAGTTGGAAAAAAACAGTTATAAAGTTGGAGAACCCGTTAGGTTTATAATTAATGGTAAACCGGAGAACATTGTATTTTGGTCGGGAGAAGCCGGGCGCAAATATGAGTACCGGAAAAGAACGGTTGTGGAAGGAAATGCGGTTTCCCTCAATTTTAAAACTTATGCCCAGTTCGGCTTAATGCCCATTGATCAATCGGTGATTAAACTGTACGTATCTACCAATTTCAACGGAATATATGACGCTACAAATGTAAAGGCTGCCACCTGGGAAGATATTACAGATAAAGCTGTTTTATCTGCCGGCCTGGATCAGACCCCCTCCGGAAATATCAGCCTGAACACTTTTGCCGCGCGTAACAAAAATATGGCGCTGGCTTTGGTTTATAAGACCAGTGTTATAAAACCAGAAGCACAGCAAAACCGTTGGGTAATCCGTTCTTTCGATCTTAAAAGCACCAATCAGCAGGGAGAAGAAACAGTACTGGCCACTATGGCTACCGCCGGCTGGACTGCTTTTAATTTTAGTGGTCCTGCAACCAATTGGAGTATTAGTTCAGCACAGTTGCTTACAGTGAGGAACAGTACAGATCTTGATGACGACTGGGTAGTAAGCAAACAGTTTAACCCTAATAGTATTTTGCCAGACGTAGGGGAACCTATTAAGAATATTTCCCAGAAACTAACAGATTATACCAGGGTTTATACTAAAGCTGGCGTATATAAAGTGTCGTTTGTGGCAACCAACGCCAATGTAGAACAATCACTTACAGTTGTAAAAGAAATAGATTTAACCATTACCCAATGAGATTAAACCCTGTAATCGTGCTGTTGCTTGCTTTTGCAAACAGCAGTTATGCCCAGCTAGCGCCCAAAGCCCGGTTAACAAATGATGTACTTCGCCTGAACTGGGAAGATACCGGTAAGGGATATCAAATAAAACAGCTGTCGGTAAAGGGACAAAACGGATGGCATTCCCTGTCTGGCACATTGGGGCAATATACCCTGCTTTACGGTGCAGATCAACCCAGGATGGATTCGGAGGCTAAGGACAAAAACGGGAAAGAAATTCAGTTTCCCGAACCTGAATACCGCTATATTATTCCTACCTGGAAGGCGAATACCTCTGCGGTTTCCTTAAATAAGGAAGGGCGTGCCATTTTATTTTATCCACAGCAATATAAGCAGGTTGGCAATACACTCGTTTTTCAGCAAAAAACAGATGTCTCTACAGTAAAAGCAATCTGGAAATTAGATCCTGTTTACAAAAATGATCTTTGTGTTTCCATTCATTTAACAGCTGATAGGGATGGATATTATTCCATAGCGACTCCGGCATTGAGCACAAACGACAAAAAAAGTTTTGAATGGGGCTGCATCCCCGGTGTGTTCCAAGGCAGTACCATCAACAATGACTTTACAGATGCCTATGCTTATGGCCACGGAATTCCGGATAGACCGGTGGTGGTAAGAGAAAGAACAGCAGCTGCACTTACCGCTATGCTCACCAATAGAGATGGAATTACACTCGCCGTAACGGCCGAGCCTGGAACTGCCAGGCACCCATGGGAATATGATAAATCTACCCAGTCGAACTGGCTGCTTGGCCTGTCACTGATCAACAGGCAGGAACAACTGAGCCCAACCTTATATCATCCGGTACTGGGGCAGAACAAGTCGTATTTAAAAAAGGGAGAAAGTATCTCCTTTGATTTCAGGTACACCATCAATACTTCCAACTGGTATCAGGCATATCAGCATGTCGTAAGTGATGTTTACCGCTTTGATGAGCTACTGCACTTGAAGCAAACCAAGCTTTCCTTATCTGATCGCATGGAACAACTTTTAGACTATGTGAAAAAGGACAGTACTTCACGGTGGCGGACTTTCGATTATCACGGCCAGACTATCGGTGCCCAGGAATATTTGGGTGGAGTGTACGGCTCTGAAAAAGATGCCGTAAAAAATGCCGATTATGGGGCTATGTGGATGTTGGCGAATATCACTCAAGATCCGATTCTGGTTCAGAAACGACTAAAAGACGCATTGAACTTTAAATTGGCGCAGCAAAATACCGCCGGCGGGTTCTTTCACGGGGCTGCTGCTGGTCAATACTACCTCTATAATTCAAAACGGTTTACCGAAGAATGGGGCCCTTATACCGAGCCAATTGCAACCACTTATTATATGTTGCTAGATATGGGAAATGTGTCTTTGTTTGAGCCAGATAACCAGCAGCTTAAATCGGGGATACGTATGGCGGCCGATTGGCTTTTGACTAAAATGAAGCCAGAAGGTTATTGGGAAGTGGCTTATCATAACGACACGCAAAAGCCTATGTTTGAAGATCTGAAAGATTATAGGCCTACCTTTTATGGTCTATTGGTAGCATACCAAACGCTTCGGGATAGGAAATACCTGGAGGCGGCTGTAAAAGCTGCAGACTGGTATATCAAAAATGCTGTAGAAAAAGGATACTTTTTAGGTGTTTGCGGAGATGCCAGGTTTGCACCTGATTTTGCAACGGGACAAAGTGCCCAGGCTTTGCTCGATCTGTTTGAAATTACAAAGGATGTACGATTTAAACAGGCTGCAATTAAGACTGCACAATTCTATACAACCTCCATCTATTCTCATCCAATTCCGAATAAAGAAAGCAAAAAAGTTGGGTCCAGGCAATTGGAAGACTGGCAAATAAGCCAGGTGGGGCTAAGCTTTGAACATGGGGGAATTTTAGGTTCCGCAAATAACAGCGGCCCCATTATGCTCGCAAGCCATGCCGGCATGTTTGTAAGGCTATTTCAACTGACAAAAGATTCGCTATACCTTAAAATGGCAAGGACAGCAGCATTAAGTAAAGATGCTTTTGTAGACCCCGCCACGGGAGTCGCTTCCTATTACTGGAGCGCCATGAACAAGGGAGCCGGGCCTTTTCCTCATCATGCCTGGTGGCAGGTGGGTTGGATCACCGATTACCTGATGGCAGAACTTTCCTTGCGTTCGCAGGGACGGATTGATTTTCCTTCAGGCTTTCTTACGCCTAAGGTTGGCCCTCACAAAACGTTTGGCTTCAGGCAGGGAAAAATATTTGATCAGCAGGGAGACCTGACATTGATGGAGAAACTGGTTTCATTGAACAATCCCAATATGGACTATGTATGCGCCTTGAATAAGCAGGATAAAGTGTTTTACCTGTTTGTATTGAATAACGATGACGAAATACAAAAAAGTACCCTCAAGCTAGACATGTCCAATTTTATTCCAGGACATAACCTGGATTTGAAAACCGCCAAATGTTTTTCTGCATCAGGTTCAAAAATTCCTTTTTCTACAGGAGATCCTATAAAAATAGCACCTTATGGTCTCCAGGTTTATGCATTTACATATAAATAAATTAAGACATGTACCAGAAAACCAGGCTATGTTTATTATTAATAGCATTCTTGTTTTTAACAACGGGAACTGCGATTGCTCAGCAGGAAAAAAGCCTGTTGTTGGGGACTGATTTTCAGTTTAAAGGCAAATGGTTTAATGAAGTCAATAAAGACGGCATCAGTGGGAGCATTTTAAGGTTTTTAGAAGGAGAACAGGACAGCACATCTGATGCATTAACCGTGATGAATATCGGAAAAGCAGGTCGTTATGCCATTTGGATAAGGACCCCCGATTTTGATATCCGTCCCCGTACCCGGTTATTTCAGCTTTCGGTTGGGAACGCCAGGTTAAAAAAAGCAGGCGGACATGGAAAACCAGGATATGCCTGGGAGCGTCTCGGAAATGCTGACCTGAAAGAGAGTGATGTGCTGCTGCGCCTCCATAATTTTAATTTTGGCCGCTGCGATGCTGTTCTTTTTATGCAGGACAGCACCATCAATCCAAATGATATTGACAAGAAAACCCTTTTATCCTGGAAAAAGCTTCCTGTTATGCAGGAAACACTTACAGCGGAAAAGAAAAACACGAGCCCCACACTTCAACTGGGCAAGACGAATAAGGTAATTGCAGGAATTGAAAACGAGGCTGTACGTGTGCAGTTTGTACGAACGGGAGCTGACCAAAAGGCTATCGCTTGTAAAACAGAAATAAAAAAAGATGGGGCCTGGCAACAGGTAAGTACTGCAAACATTGAAGACCATAGGATTTTCTTAATCAGTACTAATGCCACCGCTATCCAGTTTAATAAATACTACCCGGCCTGGGACAGCCAAAAACCAAATGCATATTTTGTTTTTAAGGGAAATAAATATGCAGTTTACCAGCCTGGAGCCGATCTCAATCCTTTTGAGGCGGGTAACCTAAGCGAGGCCATTCCCATAACAGCAGAAGCTGTAAATAAACAGACTATAAAAGTTCAATATGTGACCAGGAATGGTTCTGAAATAACTGGTTTGTGGACCTTACATCCGGGGCAGCAACATATTGATCTGCGGCTGATCTGCAAGGTTGCCCAGCCAGGGTATTACAGTATGGGGATCGAAGCGTTTCAACCTGTTTCTGATCAGGAGCTGGAAAGCGTGCTGATGGCACCCATGTTTCAGTATAAGCGGCTTTCTGACGGTCCGCAAATGATGATTACTTCAATGATGCAGCAACCCTTGGCTATTGTTTCTTCAAAAACAGGGCAAGATATTGTTTCAAGTTATGTGGCAACAAGTCCTGAATTGTTTAAAAAGGATTGGGGTTCTGTAGACTATGCGCCAGCGGGTTTTACACTGAAGAACCACAATAACCAGATACAACCGGTTATGTTTTCTCCGGTTCTGGGAATGAATGATTCTAAATACCGTGCAGGGGAGCTGATTGACAGGCGGTTTATTATTGGTGTAAAGTCGGGCAATTGGGATTCGGCCATGGATTATGTATCAAAGGAAGTGTTTGAGGTAAAGGACTACCGGAAACAAGAACAAGCTTCGCTTACTGATGCGGTATTCAACATGATTGAGCTGGTAAAAAACGACAATGCTGCGGGATGGTCAACTAAGCTAAAGGGCTTTTTTGATATTGAAGGCGACCCTAAAACAGCACCTACAGTTGTAAATGCCACACCATTGGCCAACATAGCGCTTTCTGTACTGCAGAATGATGAAGAATTTTACATCAGCCGGTCCTTGCCGACCATAGAATTTACGCTTTCCAGAAGCGGGTACCGATGGGCGACTGATATTGTTCCGACAGCCTATAATGCTACACGAAAAACGCTGGAGTTCAATCCGCTTACCTCTCAGTTCACCACATCTTATTACGTAGGATTGGATCGCTTATTGGGCGGATTGAATCCCTGGCTGAAAAATATAGCACTACCGGGAGATAGCCTTAGGGTGGCAAAAGGCTATTCAACAGATTTCCATTCATGGAACCAGGCGCTTTGGGCATACCAGCTCACAGGACAGGCAAAATGGCTGCAACAGGCAAAAAAAGATGCCGATCTTTTTATTCAGCAAAAAATATATAACAATACCAGTAAAGTATTGAGCCATGTACCTTTTTATAATGCGAGTTTTTATGCGCCCTGGTGGGACCTGCTGGACCTCTATGAAACAACAAAGGATAAAAAGTATCTTAAAGCTGCAGAATATGGTGCCCACTTCACCATTGCGGGAATACGCAGCTATCCGAAAGTGGAAGATAGCCTGCAAACAATTCACAAGAATAATCAGTATGATGGCGTTACACACATCTGGTGGAAAGGCAACAAGCCTTATCGTTTAGGCTTTCCCCGGAAAAATGGCGATGTACAGGAAAAGAAAGTACCCGAATGGTTGGTATCGCCAGTGGGCCTGGGCCTGGAGCAGCCTAGTACTTATTTTACCAGGGTAAAAGATCAGACAGTCCGTCCGGTATTTATGAGTAGCTGGGCACCTCATTTATTGCGTTTATTCCAGTACGAGAACAATTTTATCTACGAAACCTATGCCCGCAATGCAGTAATCGGTCGTTATACAAACTATCCTGGGTATTACGGTACGGGTTTTACAGATATACCCATGTCGGTTGATTTTCCTTATAAAGGACCGGATGTGAGTTCCATTTATTATCATCATATCCCACCACATATCGCTTTTAGCCTCGATTACCTGATCTCAGAAAGCATCCAGCGTTCGAATGGAAATGTAGTGTTTCCTTATAGCAAACAGGAAGGATTTGTCTGGTTTAACAATCGGGTATATGGTGGCGGAAAAGGAAAGATTTTTGGCGATCAGGAGGCCACACTATGGATGCATAAGGGCCTGGTAAATATTCAGCATCCAGGAATCAATTATGTTACCGCAATTTCGGATAAGAACTTCTGGATCCTGCTTTCCTCGGAAGCTGAGTCTGAGCAAAAAGTAGCTGTACAATGGACTGATGCTACGGCTGCGTTAAAGGATGGAAAAGCCCTGGTTTATGCGCAAAGCGATCAGTCAGTTCCCCGGGATTTTAAAGCGGCTAAGATTGATGTGGTTGTCCCTGCAAAAGGATTCAGGGCCATTGCTATTCCCTTAAAGGCGACTCCGGTAGCAAAGAAATATCAGCCGGTAAAAGATGGAATGAAGGTGATTGATTTGGGGGCTCCCTGGGGGCGTGTATTCTTGTTCCGTATCCGCTCTCCATTTGGTTGGGATACCTGTTATGGATTTGCAGAAACAGCTCCTTTAAATGGATATTCCGTAACCGTTAATTGTAACAATCAAACGCAGGAAATAAAGCAATATCCTTACGAATGGAGTTTTAACAAACTGGCAATGGGTGAGGACGCAAAACTGGAGCTCATTTTTAAAAGTAATGATGGGAAAACAAAATCAAAAAAGATTGTACTCAATGGTAATGAATAAAAAATGTTCGAAAACTGCATTGCTTGCTTGTTTATTAATGTCTGCTACTGCATTTTCTCAAACCAGGCCTGATCGTGATAAGATTGCGGCCTCCCAGGCAGGGGCTTCTCCGCTTTATTTTGAAGTTTCTGCAGCGAATATCCCGGTGATTGAAGCGGGTGATTTTAACAATGAACTGGAATGCAATGTCAGGGGAGGTCTTCCGGGCTTCTTTGAAAAAGTAAATGCGGGTAAAAAAGTGGTGGTTGCTTTTATTGGAGGAAGCATCACCCAGGCAAACTTTGGTTATCGCCTTCAAACGGCCCGGTACCTGGAGCAAACCTATCCTCAGGCCAGCTTTCAATGGATCAACGCAGGAGTATCTGGCACGGGAACGGAGCTTGGCGCATTCAGGATCAATGAACAGGTACTCAGCCATCGGCCCGATCTTATTTTTATAGAATTTGCGGTTAACGGCGCTTATACCGCTGGGATGGAAGGGATGATCCGTCAAACAATCAGGAAGAACCCGAATACAGCTATTTGTTTGTTGTATACCATTTTAACCGGGCAAACTGCCTTTTATCAAAAAAATGACTTGCCACCAAATATTAAAGGGCTGGAGCAGGTTGCGGCGTACTACGAACTGCCTGCTGTGAACTTAGGTGTGGAGGCAGCAACGCTGGAAGCGGCAGGTAAATTGATTTGGAAAGGGAACCAGACTGATCCGGATAAGATTTTATTTTCTGAGGATGGAATCCACCCGACAACAGCGGGCGGGAACCTGTACGCAGCAGCCATTGCCCGGGCCTTCAAAAAAATTGAGGCAGCAAAAACTTCAAAAAGGAAGCAACTGCCAAAGCCATTAATTACTGCCTTATGGGATGATGCAATGATAGTGGATCCATCAACTTTACCGGTTACTGATAAGGGCTGGGGGGTGTTGTCAACAGGTACCGATCCAAACCTTAAAAAATTCAGTCCCTGGTTTTCTAATGTACTTTCTGCAAATAAGCCCGGGGCCACATTTAGTTTTCGGTTTAAAGGAGATATGCTGGGTGTATTTGATATTGGCGGACCAGAGGTTGGGCAATTGGAGTGGATCATAGATGGAAAACCAGTTAAACTAAGCAGGGAAAAAGAAGGAAATTTTATTTATTACCAGGCAAAAGATACAACTGCTGCTGATGTATTGAACAGGTTCAATAGCTATTGCAATAACCGTTACCGCGGACAATTTGATGTAATTAAAGTACCGCAGGGTGAACATTTGGTAAAGGTAACCCTGTCTGGCCAGAAAGCCAATAAACTTATGATGCTGCCAGAAGACAAGAGAGGGGATATCATTCAGCATCCTGAAAAATATGATCAGACAGTGATCTATTTAGGCCGGATTTTATTAAGGGGGATATTATTGAAATGAAACAGATATTTAAATTAAAACTGCATATAAAATTCATTTGCTTTTCAATTGCGTGTTGTTTATGTATGCAATCGAATGCGCAAATTGTAGAAGATGGTCAGGGCTTTAAAATTTTATCAAAGGGCAAAACTTACCTCTTTAAGCCCGATTTTGTTGTTGTTTGGAACGAAAAGGATCCCGAACTGGCATTAAAGCCTTCCGGCTTAAAAAAAGTATCTTACAATATTCCCACCTGGAAAACCAGCGACAGTAGCCTGGCCGATTATCGTCAACAAATTGTTAACGCCAGTGTTGCCGGAGATGGATTTGACGATAAAATATTAAGAAGTGCGAAGCAAGATAGAACGGCCAATATCTATCACGCCGGGAAAACACATTTTCTTAGTGCCATTAAAACAATCAGTTCTGGAGATTCCATTCGTTTTATCTTTCCCGAACATGCCTTGTTTACGCTAAAAGCCTGGCTGATTAAAAGTAGTTTGCCTTATCCTAAAATGGAGTTTTTGTTTACCCCTAAAAAGAACGGTTTTTATAGTGTTGGGTATATCGGGGCGCCGTCTTTTAAAAGTGATCATATTGACGAACTATGGCAGCCCCTGATCTGGACCGAAAAACGGGTTCCCCAGCAACCCTATCTTACGCCGTCGTTTATGGCAACAATCCCTACCACACTGGTGAATGATGGGTATAACTCAATAGGTGTACTGGCTGATTCGAGGTATTTGCCTTTTCAACCGTTACCGCTTTTAACCAACAGCCAGTTTGGGATTGCACTTCTAAATAACAAATCAGCATTACAGCCCCAGGTTTTCGCCCCGATGCCAGGTGGTTTCAATTCTCAGATGAGCGCGGGAAATTCTTTTGAGTTTTCAATGAACCTTATTGTTGAGCCCTTGAGCATCACAAAAACATATGAGCAAATTGCAACAACTGTGTTTGGCTTTAAGGATTACCGTACCAATGCCACCGTTTCTATGAATACAACCCTGGACAATCTGATTGATTATTCAAAGACCCGTTACGCCTGGTTTATCGATAGCCTGAAAGGCTTTGCCTATGCTACAGATGTGCCTGGCGCAGTAAAGAATGTTTCGAGCCTGAACCCGCTTGAACTGGCTATCGTTAGAGATGATCAGGAAATGTTTGATAAAAGGGCATATCCTTTAATGGAGTTTATGTTGTCGCGCGAAAAGTTCCTGTTTGCGATTGATAGCAACCAGAAAATTCAGTCTCCATCCAGGAAATTGAGGGGGCCTATTGCGCCATTGTCCGAATTACAGGTTTTATCTGATGTTTTTGGTGGGAACAACTCCTTTTATGCTACGATGGCAAAAAAAGAGTTCGGAACGGCGCGTGTCAGAAATCTTGATGAAGAGCAGAAAGGTCGCAACTGGGTCAATGCAATGTTTATGTTTAAACTGACATCCGATTCGGCTTATTTAAATTTAAGCAAGACCCTGGCAGATAAATATCTGAAAGAAAGAGTAAATACAAGGTTGAAGGCGTTTGGTGATCCCTTGTTTAGTTCCAACTTCTTCTGGCCAACCTTTACCAATAACTGGTCAGCGCTTTTGGAGTTATATGAACTTACTGCTGATCGCCGGTACCTGGAAGCCGCACAGGATGGAGCCAGGCATTATACCTTGTTTACCTGGGTGACACCCGCTATACCGAATGATGTGGTTACTGTAAATAAAGGAGGGAAAGCACCGATGTATTGGTACCTCAAATCAAAAGGACATCATCAAATGTATTATCCTGAAGAAAAAGTGCCTGCGTGGAGGCTTTCTGAGATGGGACTTACACCAGAATCCTCAGGAACTTCAACCGGGCACAGGGGTATTTTCATGTCCACTTATGCGCCCTGGTTGTTAAGGATAGGCTATCATACAAATGATCCGTTTTTAATGAATGTAGCTAAAGCTTCGATTGTTGGCCGTTCCGAAAGTTTTCCAGGATACCATATCAATACGGAGAGAACTACAGCCTATGAAAAGGCCGATTTTCCGCTCCACGAGCATAAAGACCAGAGTGTAAACTCCTTTCATTACAATCATATCCTGCCAATGGCTTCTATGTTTGTTGATTACCTGGTTTCGGATGCTTATGTGAAAAGTAGTGGCAGGATAGACTTTCCAAGCGATTATATAGAAGGATATGCCTATTTGCAGAATAAGTTTTATGGCGCTAAGAAAGGCCGGTTTTTTCAGTTTGAAAATGTGCAACTCTGGATGCCTTCGCGCCTGTTGAACACCGCTAATATTGCTTTAAACTATGTTAGTGCAAAAAAAGGAGATACCCTTCTGCTTGCTTTTATGAACCAATCTAAAGCGGATATCAGCACCCGTGTTACTGTAGATGCTTCGAGGGTAGATTTTTCAAACAGTACCGGAGTTCAGACTTTATATCCATCAGCGCAGGTTTTGAATTTAAAAGACGGCACTTTCCAGATCAATGTCTCTGCCGGCGGCATTACTGCCCTGGCTATCCCGGGCGTAAAAATCAGCAGTGGTTTTCAGGACCAGATCCTGAATGTGAAAAAAGACCAGAGAAGTGATTATATCAATATCCCGGAAGGAGATACAAAGGCATTATTGTTTAAACTTGGGGCTTATGCGCAAAAGCTTTTTGTATTTCTTCAGGAAGATGATACCAAATGGAAGAAGGCACGGTTGGTCTACAAGATCAATGGAGGCAAGGAAAAGAGCATTGATAAAAATGAATACCCATTTGAATTTACTGTGCCTGTTGATCAGGATAAAGCGGTTCGTTTTCACCTGGAATTAACAGATATCAATGGGAAATTGACGAGATCCAAAGAAACGGAATTGGGAAAATAATATTTATTTCCCACAATAGCCTTTTTGGATATCAACAGGTTTTATCAATGATGTGTTTTGTAAATTATTGATAATAAGTGTCTTGTGTTATTATTTGGCAGGCAGCATAAGGTTTAACAAAATTACGAATCTGTCATCAACACATTGATGTATTTGAAAAATTCTAACCTCTACTACTGAGGTTATTCTGCAAATTATTATTAATCAGAATTTTAACTGCTTTCGCAGTTCCATCCAGCTAGGCCATAGCACAGTATCCCCGTTCTACTTAAATCCGGCCTAACAAATTTTTCGGGCTGTACTGTTCTGGCCGCAGAACTGCCTTCAAAAGAAAAATTTTCAGCCGGCATTTTTTGTTTCTTTTTGATGCCAAAAAGAAAGAGCCCTTCGGCGGTGGCGAGCCGAGGCAAGCCCCTGGTGTATGGAAAAAGAAAACGATTGTATGTCACTTATATTGATTTTTATAAAATAAATTATCCCTCAGGTCGACTCCCTGATGATCAGTTCTGTTTTCAATACTTTTGTCACGGCCTTCCAGTCGCTCACATCCCTGTTGATCTGGTCTATCAACAACTGTGCTGCGGTCATCCCGATCTCTGCTATCGGTTGTGCAACAGTTGTTAAGGAGGGTGCCATAAGTGCCGAAGCATAGTCATTGCTAAAGCCGATAATGGCAATATCTTCAGGAATTTTTAAACCTCTTTTTTTGATGACCTGAATGGCTTCTATTGCCGTTGGATCGTTTACAGCAAAGATCGCATCGGGCGGGTTTTCCAGATTTAACAGGTGGTTTACATAAATCTTAACTTTAGAAAGGCCCAGGTCATAAGAAATAATCAGTTCCTCATCTATTGCTATGTTGTTTTTCTTAAGTGCAGATTTATAGCCATCGAGCCTGCGCTCACTTATTCTCAACGATACCGGACCTGCAAGATGGGCAATTCTTTTTCTGCCGTTTTTTATTAAATAATCAACGGCATTGTAGGCACCCTCAAAATCATCCACAATTACTTTCGGAACTTTCATTTCATCGCATACACGGTTGAAGAATACGATTGGAATTCCCTTTCTTTCAAAAATCTTTAAGTGGTCGTAGTTCTTGGTTTCGCGGGTAATAGATACGATTATGCCATCTACCTGGTTGGCCAGCATCACCTTAGTGTTGGCTACTTCAGTTTCGTAGGTTTCGTTTGATTGGCTGACAACGGTATTGTAGCCAGCCTGGGTGGCTACTTCCTGTGCGGCTATGATTACCTGCGGAAAATAGGAACTCGAAAATTCGGGAACGATGATGCCTATGGTATTTGTTTTTTTACTGATCAGGCTTATGGCAAGCATGTTTTTTTGATAATCGAGCTTTTTTGCCAGTTCCAATACCGCTTCCCTGGTTTTGAGGCTTACATTGGCATGGCCTGTTAAAACCCTTGATACAGTTGATTTCGACAGGTTAAGTGCCCTGGCAATATCTATAATGGTAACCTGGTGCTTTTTCATCGTTAAAATATCTGGTATGATGCAATCACAAAATTGATTATTTCCAATATACAACATATTAATTGATTGGGGAAAGGATTTTGGGAATGTTCCCAAATATTGGGACCGTTCCCAAAACAATAACTTTTTTGAAAGCTGCGAGGTTCTTTTACTGTAGCTTATATTTGAATTAACCATTTATAAATCTCACCTGTAAAAGGGTCAAAAACATCAAATTTGAAAAAAGCGATATTATTTATCAATCTCCTTCTTCTTGTATTTGCAGCGAATGGGGCGGTTTTGAATACTGAAATTAAAATGATCAGTCCCGCTGGTCATATTTCAGCCGAAATAGCTCAAAGGGATGGACATTTATTTTATACCATAAAGGCCGGTCAGCAATTACTGATCAATAATGGCACAATGGGGCTGGTGATTGACGATATTGCATACGGGAGCCGTGTTAACAGCCTCTCTATTTTAGCAAAGCGTACAGTCCGTACGGGAAATAAAGTACATCATATATATACATTGTTGTTAGCAGAAACAGGAAGAAAATATAACATCGAATTTCGGCTTTCCAATGAGGGAGCTGCCTTTCGGTATATTTTTGATAGTAAAACAGCACAATATGTAGGCAAAGAGCTCACAGCTTTTGTGCTTCCAAAATCGAGGGTATGGTTTTTTGAGCGGAACAGTAACTGGAAGCTGAAAAGTTACGCAGGGTTATGGCAAAATACCACGGCAGATAGCCTGGATGTAATATCAAGCCAGGGGCCGTTACAGGGAAAACCTTTATTATTCGAGCTTCCAGGCAAAAAATACGCTTTGCTTACCGAAGCGGCCTTGTACAATTATAGTGGAATGCGTTTCAAAGCTTTAAAAAATAGGGTGTTACAAGTAGATTTTACAGAAAACAACGGGTTTAAAGTTGTCGGCAGCCTGATTACGCCATGGAGGGTCTTATTATACGCCACAGACCTGAATAGGCTGGTGAATAGCTCGATGATCAATGACCTGAACCCTGAACCAGACAAGCAATTGTACACTGACCAAAGCTATATAAAACCAGGAAAATCAGTCTGGAGCTGGATCACCAGGGATAAAAACTATATGCAGCCAGAGGAAGAAATGAAGTTCATAACAGCTGCCAGCAAACTGAATTTTGAATATACTTTATTGGATGAGGGATGGGAAACGGTATGGCCCGATAAATGGAAGCAGTTAACTGAAATATGCAGTTTCGCAGCGGGTAAAAAGGTGGGGGTATGGGTTTGGAAGAACTCAAAAGCACTTAGAGACCCTTTAAAAAGAGACGGCTTTCTGGATAGTGTGCGTAATGCAGGCGCTGTTGGTATAAAAACAGATTTTATGGACAGTGAGGCAAAAGAACTGATCGATTTTGAAATCGGATTTTTAAAAGCCTGTGCAAAAAGAAAATTGATGGTAAACTTTCACGGCTGCCATGCGCCTACCGGAGAAAGTAAAACCTATCCAAATGAAATGACGAGGGAGGGGATCCGTGGGATGGAACTGAATATCATGAAAGAACCCATACCAGCTTGGCACAATGCTGCGCTACCTTTTACCAGGCTGGTGCTCGGTCACGGCGATTATACCCCCGGCTTGTTCTCCAACAAGGCCAATACCACCAATACGCACCAGTTAGCACTGTTCTATCTGTTTAATTCCTCTTTCCAGTGTATGGCAGAAAATCCTGTAAAGTTATTGGCAGATAGTCAGTTTAAACCTGTTATTCCCATGCTACAGAAACTGCCGGTTACCTGGGATGAGACAGTTGTACTTAAATGTAGTGCTATCGGCGAAATTGCGGCCTTTGCAAGAAGGAAAGGAGATATATGGTATATCGCTGCAATTAACGGTTCAGCAAAAAATAAAGAAATCTCTTTTACTGCAGATTTTTTAGAGAAGAAGAAAAAATATAAGGCTATCGCGATAAACGATGCGCCCGATGGCGGGTTTTTGAGCACAACATCAACAATTGAGGCAACCAGTGTCAAAAAAACTGTAATTGGCCCCAATGCCGGACTGGTGATGGAAATCAGTCCCTCAGGTAATTAATTCTGATTATGAAAAAACATATCCTCTCTATAATATTGATTGTATTTTCACTGGCTGCATTTGGCCAGTCGAATATACAGCCGCTCTCCGGTGCCTGGTCTTTTGCCCTTGATCCTTTAAAGATAGGGGCAAATGAAGGCTGGGCAGCTCCGGCTTTCCCTGATAATAAACTGGATAAGGTTACCGTACCACATTCTTTTTCTGTCGACAAACGCTATTTCTTTTATACGGGAACGGCCTGGTATTTCAAAAAATTCGACGCCAGGCCTATCGGTAGCGGTTTTAGGGCATTTATAAAATTTGATGCAGTCTTTTATAAGTGTAAAGTATGGCTGAACGGTAAGGTTGTTGGTGTGCACGAGGGAGGATATACCCCCTTTGAACTCGATGTAACCACTGCCCTGAAAGAAAAAAATGTATTGTCGGTAATGGTGGATAATTCATGGGACAAAACGACCATTCCGGGTGCAAGGGCTGTTGATTCCAATTACAATGCTGCCGCTGCGCAGGTATATCCCTGGATAAATTATGGAGGCATTACCAAACCTGTTGAGCTAAAGATAAGGCCGGCCGTGTATATCGGCAATATCAAGATCCAGGCCGATCCTGACCTGAAAAAAGGCAGTGCTGTAATCCAGGTCAAAGCGTTTATTAAGAATACATCTGCTGCTGATACCACAATTATACTAAACGCTGATGTTTCTGCCAATAAAGAAAAATTTACGGGCCTGTTTAAACCGGTAAAAATAAATATCGCAGGCAATTCATCCAGAGCGCTGAGCCTGCAGGCCTATCTTCCTGCAAAGCATGTAAAACTATGGAGCCATGATAGCCCTTCTTTATATGTTTTGGCGCTAAGCGCAGGCAACGATACATTGAAAAGTAATTTCGGCATCAGGAAGATCGAAGTTAAGGGAACACAGTTGATGCTTAACGGACAGCCCATTAGAATGGGCGGAGGCAACCGGCCTGCCGACCATCCGGATTTTGGTTCCATTGATCCGGATAGTGTGTTAAAGAAAGACCTCATCCTGATGAAGTCTGCAGGAATGGAACTATCCAGAATTGCACACCATGCAGTTTCTAACGATTTGCTGGATTGGGCCGATGAACATGGCATGCTCATTATCACCGAGGCGGGTAACTGGCAGCTGGCTTCCTCTCAAATGGCAGACCCTTTAATGCGGGGTAAATTTCAGTCGCAGATGCGTGAAATGCTCGAAAGAGACTGGAATCACCCCTCGGTATTTGCCTATTCATTGGGCAATGAGTTTTATTCCCACAAAGCCGAAGGACAAGCCTGGGTAAGGGATATGAGTGCATTTGTAAAAAATATCGATCATACCAGGTTAATCACCTTTGCCAGCAATATTGTTTTTAGGGATTATATCAAAAAGCCAACTGATGAAGCTTCTCAATATGTTGATTTTATCAGTGCCAATGTATACGCAAACCATGCCAAATGGATAGCCCATATCCATGAGTTGTATCCTTCAAAACCCATTTATATAAGTGAATTTGGTATGATGCTCACCCCAAATAAGACAGAAAAAGACAGGGAAGTTTATCTTAAAGATGCCATTGAGGCTTTTAGAAAAACGGATTATGTGATCGGTGCTTCCATTTGGTCGTTTAACGATTATCTGAGCCGTTTTCCTTTGTCCAATGCAGATGGATACCGGTCTTGGGGAGTGGTTAATGCAAGGCGTGAACCAAGGGACATTTATGGTCTTTTGCAAGCGGAATTTGCGCCTGCACTCATTTCTGTTGTCAGTTTTAAGGATAACAGGTTAATCCTGACCATAAAATCAAGAAGCGATTTTCCTTCTTACAGCCTGCAGGGTTATCAGCTAAAAGCGGGTAGCAAAACTGTTCAGGTTAAAACATTGCCGCCCGGAGCCTCGCAGCAGATCGGTATCGATATCGTCCCGGGCGAAAAGCCAGCGTACATAGAACTGATCAAACCGGGCGGCTTTATCATCATGAAAACAAATATTAATAACAGATAAGAATGAAGTCTTTTTATTATACCAGAGCTTTTGCACTATTGTTTACTTTCAGCTTTGCAGCTACGTGCGCTAAAGCCGGTAATATTGTGCGTTTATCTGGGCTGTTTGGCGATGATATGGTATTGCAGCGACAGAAAGCAATCAGGTTTTATGGAACAGCGGCGGCTAAAGCAGTATTCGATATTGAATTTGCAGGAAAAAAACAAAAAGTAAATGCTACCGGAAATGGTAAATGGGAGATTGCTTTTCCGGCGATGGAGGCCGGAGGGCCATATAAACTAAGGGTAACATCCGACAGTTCCTTCACCCTAAAAAATATCCTGATTGGCGATGTATGGGTATGTTCCGGACAATCCAACATGGAATGGGTATTGAGAAGGGCCTTTAATAGTCCTTATGAATTAAAAAAAGCGAACTATAACAACATACGTTTCCTTACTGTTCCCAAAAATGCGGCTTCCTTTGCAGCAGAAGAAATAAAAAATGCTTCATGGAAAACCTGCACTACAGCTAACGCCTGGGAATTTTCTGCTGTGGCCTATTTTTTTGCAAGAACACTTACCGAACGTTATAAAGTACCTATCGGTATCATACATACTTCATGGGGAGGTACACCGGCCGAATCTTGGATCAGTAATGAGGCCATATCAACCCATCCTGATTTTAAACTAAAAGCTGATAGTCTTTTGCAGGCATTTAAAAACGGATCTACAATAGAAGCACTACAAAAACAGGTATACATGGAGCGCAGTTTTCCATACCTGAAAAAGCTACAGGAAAAGGACAAGGGGTATATCGAAGGCTGGAGCAAAACTCAGTATAATGATACCGAATGGAAAACACTGGTTGTTCCGGGAACTTTGGAACAGCACGGACTTGGAGATTATAAAGGAAGCATATGGCTGCGTAAACATGTTATTATCCCTGCAGCTATGGCTGGTCAGGATCTGACCCTGGTAATGGAAAAACTCAATGAACGCGACATTACCTATTTTAATGGTACAGAAGTAGGCAGGGTTTCCGGTTTCGGCGGGAAAAGGGTATACCGCATCCCAAAGGAAATCGTCAATAAAGGAGAAAACATCATTAGCATCCGGCTGGAAGCATTTGATCGCCCGGCGGGTTTTGAAGCAAAAGATGCTTCAATCATCAGGCTTGAGCAAATGGTAGAAGCGGACAATCCTACTACCATACCGCTTGCCGGAGAGTGGAAATATGCCGAGGGACTTGCGGCTGCAGAATATCCGGAACAGCCCAAAGCCGGCGTAAATGTATCGGCACTGCCTTCGGTATTGTACAATGGAATGATTGCGCCGCTTAAAAAGCTGGCAGTGAAAGGATTTTTATGGTATCAGGGTGAAAATAATGCCGGGAGGGCTTTTCAGTACAAAACTTTGTTCCCGCTTTTAATCAACGACTGGAGAAAACAGTTTAACCAGGGCGATCTCCCTTTTATTTTTACGCAGCTCTCGGGTTACGGGCCGATTACCAGTGAGCCTGTTGATCATTTTTGGGCTGAGTTAAGAGAAGCACAAACGCAAACACTTTCGGTGCCAAATACAGGTATGGCAGTAACCATTGATGTGGGTGATCCATATGATATTCATCCACTAAACAAACAGGTGGTTGGTAAACGATTGGCTGCCCAGGCCATGCATATGGTTTATGGCGATCAGGATCAGGCTATATCCCCACTTTACGAATCTATGCGGCTGAGTGGAGATAGCATCCGGCTCAAATTTCGCCATACAGGTAAAAATCTGATCGGCAAGGGTGGCGCACCTAAAGGTTTTGCCATCGCAGGCGCTGATAAAAAATTTGTATGGGCAAACGCAAAAATTGATGGCGATGAGGTCGTGGTATGGCTCTGGAAAGTAAAACCGGTTGCTGTAAGGTACGCCTGGACCGGCAGTCCGGTAGAAAGTAACGGCGCCAATGTTTTTAATACAGCAGGATTTCCCTTGTCGCCATTCAGAACAGACAATTGGAAAAGTATAACAGAAGGAAAGAAATAAGATAAATATTTTTATGATCACAAATCAAGGAGGCGAAAAGAGGCAGCTGCGATCTAACGAACTCGCGGCAGATCTTGCCATTATTGGCGGCGGGGTATCTGGAACCTGTGCCGCAATTACCGCTGCAAGGCAAGGTTTAAAGGTTGTACTGGTGCAGGACAGGCCCGTGCTTGGCGGAAATGCGAGCAGTGAGGTAAGGTTATGGATGCTGGGCGCTACATCACATATGGGAAATAATAACCGTTGGGCCAGGGAAGGTGGTGTTGTGGATGAGCTGATGGTTGAAAATATGTACAGGAACCCCGAAGGAAATCCGTTGATTTTTGATACGGTTTTGCTTGATAAAGTTATTTTAGAGCCAAATATTACTTTATTGCTCAATACCGGGGTATATGATGTAGAGAAATCAGCCGCAGATGAACTGAGTGCCGTAAAAGCCTTTTGCAGTCAGAATTCTACCGAATATATCATACACGCACCACTTTTTTGCGATGCATCAGGAGATGGCATTGTGGCCTTTTTGGCTGGTGCGGCGTTTAGGATGGGAGCAGAGGCTAAAGAAGAGTTTGGAGAACAGTTTGCGCCTACAAAAGAATATGGGGAACTGCTTGGCCATAGCCTGTATTTTTACAGCAAGGATACCGGTAAACCCGTAAAATTTGTTGCTCCTTCTTATGCGCTGGACGATATTACAAAAATCCCCAGGTTTAAAAATTTTAATGCCAGAGAGCACGGATGCAAACTTTGGTGGCTGGAGTATGGAGGAAGACTGGATACGGTACATGATACCGAGAAAATAAAATGGGAACTTTGGAAAGTAGCCTACGGCGCATGGAACTATGTAAAAAACTCAGGCAATTTTCCCGAAGCCGAAAACCTTGCGTTAGAATGGGTAGGTACCATACCGGGTAAAAGAGAAAGCCGCCGTTTCGAAGGCGAATACATCATCAAACAACAGGATATCGTTAATCAGCAACTGCATGATGACGCCGTGGCGTTTGGTGGCTGGAGCATAGATCTGCATCCGGCAGATGGGGTGTTCAGCGAGAAACCCGGTTGTAATCAATGGCATAGCAAGGGCATTTATCAGATTCCCTACCGCGCTTTGTACAGCCGCAACATCAGGAATCTTTTTCTGGCGGGAAGGATTATCAGTGCCACACATGTTGCCTTTGGCTCTACCAGGGTTATGGCTACTGCCGCCCATGCGGCACAGGCTGTTGCCATGGCAGCGAAGATCTGTAAAGACAAAAATCTGCTGCCAGCTGACATCTATCATAAAGGATTTATACCTGAACTGCAGACTGAGCTGTTGCGAAGTGGGCATCACATTCCAGATCTTGTACTTCATGATGCGCTCAACCTTGTACGCAGTGCGCAGGTTACAGCATCTTCAGAACTATTGCTGACAGGTCTTCCCGAAAGTGAACTGTTTAAGCCACTTGAGTTTTCTGTTGCACAGATGATTCCCTTAAAAGCAGGTGCAATTGGGGCTTTTGTTGTACATGCAGAAGGAGATGTGGCAACGGAGCTGGAAGTAGAACTTAGGATCAGCAGTAAAAAGAGCAACCATACGCCAGATTTGACCATAGATAAAGTTTTACTGCCAATAAATGTCGGCCGCAATTGTCTGCAGATCAGCTTTGATGCGGTAATGCCGGAAGAAAGTTATGCATTTCTTACCTTTATGAAGAATCCTGATGTTAAACTGCAGTTCTCAGCGAAGCGCGTTACGGGACTATTATCCGTGTTCAATGCCATTAATAAGGACGTCTCCAATTATGGAAAACAAAGTCCGCCAGCGGATATTGGGGTAGATGAGTTTGAATTCTGGTGCCCTAAGCGCAGGCCCGAAGGGCACAATATTGCATTTAGCTACGAATCTGGTATCCATGCTTTTGGTGCTGCAAATGTTACCAATGGCATAGACAGACCAGTTTCTGAACCAAATGCATGGGTGGCCGACTGGAAAGATAAAAATCCGGCATTAACCATCAGCTGGAAAGAAATTAAGACTGTTAAACGGATCGAGTTGATGTTTGATACCGATTTTGATCATCCGATGGAATCTGTCCTGATGGGGCACCCTGAAAATGTGATGCCGTTTTGCGTTAGGAATTATGTAATCAAAGACGATAAAGGGACCGTTGTTTTTACTAAAACCGGTAACTATCAAACCAGGAACATCATTGAGCTAACTGAGCCTTTAAATACCAGGAGCCTAACGATATATTTGGAACATCCTTCAGATGATGTACCTGCGGCTTTGTTCTCCGTACGTTGTTATCAATAATATTAAATAGCAGATAAATTAAATGGGAAAATTAGATTTTGTGGTGATGGCGGTTTTTGCCTTACTTATATTCGGTATCGGACTTACATTTACCCGCGTGGGGAGTAAAAGCGGGCAGGCTTTTTTCGAAGCGGGAGGAGAAACACCCTGGTGGATCAATGGCTTATCCTTGTTTATCAGCTATTTTTCGGCCGGAACCTTTGTGGTTTGGGGATCTATCGCTTATAAACATGGGCTGGTTGCCAATGCAATACAGTTAACAATGGCCATCAGTGGCTTAATTGTCACCTTTTTTATTGCCGGAAGATGGAAAAAAACAGGCGTTGCAACTGCGGCTGAATACATCGGCAAACGTTTCGGTGCGGCCGAAAAACAGTTTTACACCTATATGACCTTGCTACTGAGCCTGTTCACCACTGCTGCAGTATTGTATCCGGTTGGTAAAATGGTGCATGTAGCTACCCCTTATTCGCTAGAAACCTGCATAATTGTGATCGGGTTGATTATTGTGGTATATACCGCTGCTGGCGGATTATGGGCGGTTTTAGTAACCGATGTAGTTCAGTTTGTAATACTTACAGCTGCGGTACTGATTGTGATCCCTATTGCCTTTTCCCAGATCGGCGGACCGGCAAACCTCGTGGCAAAAGCGCCGCCACATTTTTTCGAACCTTTTAACCAGGACTATACCTTCGGGTTTATGCTTGCTTTTATTGTTTATCAGACGTTTTATATCGGCGGAAACTGGTCATACGTGCAACGTTATACCAGTGTGTCTAACCAGAAAAACTCAAAAAAGGTAGCAGGTATATTTACCATATTGTATTTTGTAAGCCCTTTTATCTGGATGATCCCGCCGATGATCTACCGGGTGATCAATCCAAATCTTCAGGGACTGGAAAGTGAAGATGCATACATGATGTTGATCCAAAAAGTAATGCCGGCAGGTTTGATCGGGCTTGTGCTGGCCGGAATGGTTTCTGCCACATCCAGTAAAGCCAATACAACGATCAATATGGCCTCAACCGTTTTTGCACAAGATATTTATAAAAACCTGCTCAGGCCAAAAGCTTCAGAAAAAGAGGTGATCTGGATGGCCCGTTTCTTTACCCTGGTTTTTGGCGTACTAACAATTGTTGTTGCCATTTGGATACCAAGCGCCGGGGGAATTGTTGAAGTGGTTTTAAGTACGGCCTCTATTGCAGGGGGAGCATTGTTTGCACCGATCATCTGGACGCTTTTTTCTAAACGTCAAACCGGATTTTCAGTCGTTACCGCCACTGTCGCATCATTGCTGATTAACCTGTTCTTTAAAGTAATTGCACCTGGTATCTGGGGGTTAAAGCTCGACCGTACCATGGAAACCTGCATGGGGATGGGCATTCCAATAGCGGTCCTTTTGTTTTTCGAAATATATTATACTGCTAAGGGGCATATTTCCATTAAGGTCGAAGAAATGGAGCAGGAAAAAGAGCTTACAGCGGTCCGTGTTGTAGATCCGGCCCTCCATATTGAGGCTGCAAAACAAAATAAATTCGGGATAGGTGTTATTGCACTTTCAATGGGAATTGTGGGGATAGGCATCGGAATACTTGGATATATCGCAAAGGATTTTTCAATCACCGTTATGGCTGTTGGTGGCCTGATCCTGGTATCGGCAGGGTTAATATGGCGGGTAGCCAGTAAAAAATTGGTTGTTTAATGCAAACAGTACAGAAATTTATGGAGGGGGTGTTTTTTACGATCAGGAGTACAACGCTATAAATACATGAAAGCCTTTACAAAGGCGAAATAAAAACAAAAATATATTACGATGATACGATTCTTTTTAAAGTGCAAAGGCAGCAGATTATTCATTTTTTTGCTTGTTTTTAGTCTTAATGCTTTCAGTCAAACCAATAACAATACATTACACTTATTTGTAATTGGAAATAGTTTTTCGCAAAATGCAACCACTTTTCTGCCTCAAATGGCCAAAGAAAGGGGTAAAAATTTAATTATTGGTAGGGCAGAACTTGGCGGTCATTCTTTGGAGCAACATTGGGGTTATGTAGAAAAATTTGAAAAGGATTCAACCGATGTTAAAGGAAAGCCATATGGAGGCAAATCGTTGAAAATGTTATTGTCGCAAGGTACCTGGGATGTAGTGACCATTCAACAATATTCATACCTTTCCGGCGATTCATCAAGCTACAATCCCTACGCGAAAAAGCTTGTAGACTATATTAAAAAGCTTCAACCAAATGCAGAAATCGTGATTCATCAAACCTGGGCTTACCGTGCTGATGCAAAGAAATTTGGGAGAGTTGGGCCAGGGCAATTGGCTAAAAACCAGTTGGAAATGTGGCAAAAATCTCGTGAAGCATACCACAAACTGGCAAAACAGTTTAATGCCAGGCTTTTACCTGTTGGCGATGCGTTTGAAGAAGTGGCGACCAATAAAAAATATGGCTATAAAAAGGATACAACTTTCGATTTTGAACATCCTGTTGCATCCAATTTACCTGATCAGACTCATTCTATTAATATGGGCTATTTTTGGAACAAACAAGAATTGGCATTTGATCCAAACCATGCGAATGATGCGGGGAAATATTTAGGCGGTTTGATTTGGTACGGGATACTTTTTAAAGATTCCCCGAAAAAAATAGAATTTAAACCCGCATCTGTTTCAGATGATTTTAAAAGTTATCTGCTTGAGGTTGCGAACAAGGTTATAAAGGCTTCTAAAAACTGATTTTGTTTCTTACCGCTCCTTGCAGAATATCTTTACCTAATTTAATTTAATGAATAGGAATTTTCCTGACCATTTGGCCAGGGAAACGCAATTTAATAAGATACAAGTGTTGTAATGCTTGATGCAGAAAGGTTAATGCCAAAGCTTCCGCCCGAAACCGCGAAGCTGTTTGAGCCAAGATTTGCGGTGCTTGTAGTGAAATAGCGGTTGAATCCATTAACTGAAATCCCGGTATAGCTAAAGGGCTGATAAGTAACAGCTGTATTTTGGTTTATGATAACAAGTACTAATTTTGTTCCGCTTTTGTATGCGGTAACATAAACACCAGTACTTGGATTTGAAGTACAACTGATTTTGGTATATCCCGGGCGTACATATCTGGCATAATGTGCCATGATATAGCCTAATTTTTGAATATTGCCGCTTTCGCTGATCGGGCCGTAACTTCTTCTGATGTACCACCATACATACGCACTCCAACCTGCATTCATGCAGTCATGGATCTCTTTGGCTGCTGTCATGGCATTTGGCCAATCTTCCCCGCTTATGCTCGAATTGGTATAATGTTCGGTCATCCACACTGGTTTGCCAATATTCCCCAGGTTATAAGGCGTTTTACCATAAATGTGGCCGCATACAAAACTGGTTTTTGATTTTGCAGTTGCATTGCTGAGATAGGTATTAATATAAGTCTGGTTCATTTGAAATGGTTCAGGTGCCATAATCGGTGCGCCGCAATTGCTGCCCTGTGCAGCAACAAAGTCGGCTACTTCCGGAGCTGTAAGTTCCATAGATTCGTAGTTGACCTGATAATCTGGCTCATTCGTGGGACTAATGGCGGCGAGGCCGCCAACTGCACTATTGAACGCACTTAAATGTGCGGCATAGGCAGAATAAGAAGCTGTTTTGATTTTGCCGCCCACTACGCTTCCATTGGTCTTCATCGATGCGGGTGCTGACCATGCTGAGGCGATGGCTGAGCCTCCAAATGACTTACATGCATCGATAGTTGCTTTTTCAGCAGCAAACTCTGTAGAGGAATTTGGAACACGTACGCGGACTATGCTTAAACCGATGCCGTTTGTAGGTGAAAATGCCGTACTTCTTTGAGCACTTGTTAAGTCCCCTGTCCATGCCACAATATTGGCTCCACCGAACCCTTTTATAGACTGTTGTACAGTAGAGGCGTTAATTTCTGCAGTACCCTGTACGGCGAGCGCTGCCGCTGTTCCCTCAACGGAGTCTGACCTGAGCGCTGCGGCCGTTTTTTGCGGAATTAACAGTTCTGCTTTGTTGATTTCATTTTTTGAACAGCCGGCAAATAATAGTGCTGCAATGAGCACACGTGAAATTTTGTTTCTCATAAGTAGATTTGGTTAGTGATTTAATTAATCAATTTTAAATAAATCAATTGTTAGCAGATACTTCATATGGTTTTTTTTCTGACACATATGTTGAAAGACGGAGGTTTTGTTGCCCTCTCACAATCAAGAGGATTCAGCCCTTGTTTAACCGTATTTTACTGTCCAATTTGTGCAACTTTCTAGATGTTAAGCGACAAAACCGCATTTATATTTTAATATATTTATAAAATCAAAATCTAAGTATGAACCCTTTCATTTTAGCGCTCCAGGCACGAAATCTTACCGTAGAAATTCATCATCATTCAGCATATCAGATTGTTCTGTCAAATGATACTCCCTTCAATTCGACAATTAGCGGAAAGTTATATGAACGGATTCACGGTTTTCTGATCAAACCTCACGTTTCGCATTTTTGTGCTGCAGAAAAAGGAACATTAAATGTTTTAAATATAGAACCCTATTCAAACATCGGATTAGAACTGGCAGGAAGATTTAGAGAGAACCAGGAACATATCGTTTTCGGCTCCCCATCTGATATTAATATATTTTTCCAAACACCGAAAGACAGTTTAGATGCAAACCAGTTTATTGATGCCTTGCTTTCAAAATTACCCGCTGTAAATTATGATGAAAGAGTTACCAAAATAGTTGAATACATTAAAGAGAATTATTTTCAATCCGATATCACACCACAAACATTTGCCGATATCGTTTTTCTGTCGCCATCGCGTTTAGCATCGCTCTTTAAGCAGCAGACGGGCAGTAGCTTATCTAAGTATTTACTGTGGACGAGGCTACGCCGGGCCATTTACCTTACACTTTCAGAGAAAGACAGAAGCCTCACCGATATTGCCTATGACACCGGTTTTTATGATCTTCCTCAATTCAATAAATATATGTATGAAATGTTCGGAATGCCGCCTAAAGCCTTAAAGTTCAGTAGTGATCTGATACAGGTATACTAAGCATGGTAAATTTCAACAAACACCGTTTATAATGGAAGAATTACTTTTATTTATACAATCTATTATTGATGTAGATTCGGAGGAAACCCATAGTATAAAAAAACTCTTTAAACCAAAATCATTAAAAAAAGGTGATTTCTTTTTGGCTGAAGGTCAGGTTTCAAAATACATTGGCTTTCTGGTGAAAGGAGTGATGCGCTATTATATCAATCACGACGGAGAGGATAAAACGTATGAATTTGCACAGGAAAATGAATTCATTGGTAATTATGAAAGTTTTTTGCCTAAAGCACCTTCAGTAAAAAATATTCAGGCATTAGAAGATTCCGAAATTTTCCAGATCTCTTATGAAGACCTCCAGCTATTTTACAAATCAGTGAAACAGGGAGAGCGGTTCGGCAGGATTGTTATAGAAGCGGTTTTTATTAAAACATTAAAGGGACTTAGTTCATTATATACCGGTACACCCGAACTTCGGTATGAGGAATTCATTAAAAAACAACCAAACTTACAGCAAAGGATTTCTCAATACCACATCGCATCGTATGTGGGGGTAAAACCTCAGTCATTGAGCCGTATCCGTAAAAGAATTTTTAATCAAAAGTGATTAGTTAACCCAGGTGCATAAACCGGAAGGATAGATTGAAGAATTTTGTATCATCATTTAATTCAAAAATCATGACACAAAAAATTGCAATCACAATCGCTTTTCTAACCGGGTTAGGAATGATTTTTTTAGGAGCCAGATTTCTTCTTTCTCCTGGAATAGCCGAAGCTGGATATGGCTTACACTTTAACGAACAGGGAGACTATTCTTTCCATTACATCAAGGGCATCCGTGATCTGTTTTCGGGTATTGTGATCTGTCTCCTAGTTCTAACCAGGCAAACAAAAGCACTAGGCATAACACTTCTGGCAGGTACAATTATTCCTATTGCAGATATGCTTATTGTACTGAGCAAAGATTACAATGATATAATGGCAGCAATGCCTCATATAGCTGCAATGATAGTTTGCGCTATATTTGGTGCCATCCTATTGTTTAAGAAAGCTATAACAAAAATAGTGAGTGCAAGCGGATTTATTAAACTGATCAGGACTGTGGAAGCCGGAAATGCAAGTGTAATGGAGCTGAACATCCTTCCTGGCGAAAAAACGCCCTGGCATTATCATACCCTGTTTTCCGAAACATTTGAAATCATAAAAGGTAGCTTAGAAGTAGGTAAAGGGAAAGCCGTATTACAGTTAAGACAGGGAGAGGTAGCCACCATTAAGCCCAATGAAAAACACTATTACCACAATGTTTCTGAAGAGGAGTGTATCATTAAAGTAACCATTAATCAGGGTAATGAAAATTTTGAAAAAGCTCTTTTTATATTAAAGGGACTTTCGAATGATGGATTGGCAAGTGTAGCGGGGACACCCCGGAAATTTAAAGACCTGGCTGTATTCGTTTATCTGAGCAATTCAAGAATGCCTGGGTTCCAGAAAATTGCAGAACCCATATTCAGGTATGTTGCGCAGGCAGCAGTAAAAAAAGGGTATTTGGATAATCTTGTAAACAAATACTATAAACAGTAAACACTTAAAACGTCTTCTAAAGGTGCCAGCATATATGTTGACGCTTTTTTTGCTATATCATTTAGGTTTAAGCCAGACCAACCCATAATAGTGATCTGATACAAGTTTGACAGTCGCGCTATCTGCAACTTTGTAATATCATTTTAAAACAATTAAAAATCATATTATGAAAGCAGTAATTTATCAAAAGTTCGGAACCACAGAAGTGTTGCAGACTGTAGAACAAGCTAAACCAAAAATCAAAGCAGATCAGGTGCTTATCAAAGTAAAAGCATTTTCGATTAATCCCATGGATTGGAAAATCAGGAAAGGCGAAATGACATTAATGTCGGGTTCAAAATTCCCAAAGTACACCGGTACTGATTTCTCCGGTATTATTGAAGAGACAGGGGCATCTGTAATTGGCCTTAAAAAAGGCGATGAAGTTTTCGGAGTAGTAAAAAATATGATGAAGGAAGGTGTTTCAGCCGAATATATTGCCGTAACTTCCTCATTAGTCTGGAAAAAGCCTTCCAATATCAGTTTCTCCCAAGCTGCCTCTATTCCTGTTGTCGGTACTGCAGCCGTTACCGCATTGGAAAAAATGGGTAATGTGACTTCACAAACCAATATTTTAGTGAATGGAGCTACGGGAGGTTTTGGTATGTTTTTGCTGCAGTTATTAAAACAACGTGGTGCCAAAGTAACGGCGGTTACAGGAAGTAAGGGAGCCGAATCTGCAAAGCAATGGGGAGCAAGCGCAGTGATAGACTACACAAAAGAAAATATACTTTCTCAAAAGAAGACCTTCGATATCGTTATCGATTTATCGGGTAAAATGGGCTACAAAAATGCAAAGCAGGTAATGAAACCTAAAGCCTTGTTTTTAAACCCAACACCAAAACCGATTGAAATTCCTGTATCATTTTTCAAAAATTTATTTAGGTCCAAAAAACATATTGTTATTCTGTCGGGTCCGGCTACCAAATATACAGACGTTTTACTGGCTGCAATAAAGAATGGGTTGGAGATCAAAGTTAACAGGGTATTTCCATTTGCCGGATATAAAGAAGCTTATGAGTATGCTGAGCAAGGCGGCTATATCGGGAAAGTTGTCGTAGAAGTGAATTAAACACTAAAAATCTGAATAATGTTAACGAAAATTGACAATTCCATAAAATATGGTCAACAGCACGGTGGTTTTGGAATACAGATTTTATATCCCGGGGCTTATCAAACCTGAACTGAACGATACCGGATTTTCCACCAATCGGAAGAATAGACCACGCACGGATAAGTCAGGGAACGCTCATCCCGATGCATCTGCATAAGGATGATGAAATTTTAACCTACTTAAGAAGTGGTAGAGTAAAACACCTCGATTCTGAGGGTTACACGGATATCATCTCGAATCAGAGATTGATGATGATGAACGCAGGAACAAACTTTTATCACGAAGAAAGGGTACTGGAAGAAGGTGGCGTGCTAGAAGGGCTTCAGATATTCATCAGGCCAGAAACTGCAGGCCTTAAACCCCAGGTTCAGTTTTATCAGTTACCCGAAATTTACAGCAACAACCGTTGGCGAAAAATAGCAGGTAAAGGTGACAATTATCCATTGCAGATCCGAAGCAATACCTGGCTGATGGATCTGAGGTTGGAAAAGGATGAAGAGATTGTCCTGCCCATAAATCCGCCCGACAATTCTGCTTTTCTGTTTTATGTGTTCGGGGGCAAAATAAACATCAATGAAATGATGGTGCTCACCACCGGGGAAAGTACGCTCATTGAAAATGAAAACCCAATATTCCGCGCGTTGGAAACAAGTGATATCATATTGTTTATTACACAAACGGATACCATTCATTTCGATGAGGGAATGTATAGCGGTAATCTGCATTCATAATCCGATTACCGGCTAAAATCAAAACAGTGATCTGATACAAGTTTTACCACTTTAACCACTGCATCTTTGTAGTGCATATTAACAATTAAATATAAAAAAAAATGAAAAAGAAAATAGTAGTTCTCGGAGCAACGGGAACAGTAGGAAGCAAAATTTCAGAAATCCTTTTAAACGAAGGTCATCAGGTAATATTGATAGCAAGGCAGCCCGAAAAGTTGGAAAGATTTCGCAGCCTGGGTGCAGAAATCATTGCCGGAGATATTAGCGATGTGGATACGTTAACCAATGCCTTTAAAAACGCCGATAGTGCTTTTGTATTATTACCAGACAATGTAAAAGCCGAAAATACCAGAGCCTACCAAAGACAGGTAACAGGTAAACTAATTGAAGCCATTGAAAATTCAGGCATTAAATACATCGTAAATATGAGCAGTTTAGGATCTCATATGCACGAAGGCAATGGTATGATGGGAGGAACAGCTGAACAGGAGGTAAGGTTAAATCAGTTGGAGGAGGTTAATGTGTTGCACATACGGTCTGCCTATTTTATGGAAAACTTCTTAAGAACAATTCCTTTGGTAAAAAATAAGGGAATTAACGGTACAGCAGCAGATGGCGATCACCCAATACCTATGGTTGCCACCGCAGACGTTGCCATAATTGCTGCCGGTCATTTGGCAAGCCTAGACTTCAAGCGCAAAAGTGTTCACGCCGTAATGGGGGCAAAGGACTATACCTATAGAGCGTTTACAGGCCTCATTGGTAAAGCTATTGGTAATCCTGATTTGCCTTATGTGCAGATCCCGGTAGCGCAGGCAAAGCAGACATTTTTAGGTAACGGATTTTCAGAAGATTTTATAAATAATTTATTAGAAATGGGAACAGCCATTAAAACAGGTTTTATGAATTATCAAAAAAGGGATGCTTCAACCACCACTGCTACAACAGCAGAAGAATTTATAACTCAAGTGTATTTACCACTTTACAATAACTAATAAAAATCAACATTAATACTGAAAATGAAAAATATGTTTCATCTGGTAATCAAATAGGTGGCCAGTTTAGCCCAAAATGGAGGGCCACCTTCAATTGAAATATACAGTTCCATACCCCAAATTAATTATCGACCGCGGATAACCATGGTTCTGTACAAAACTGAACCATTTCCGTACAAAACCGAACCCTTCAGATAGGCAGTTTAGCTAGTTTTGGACTCACCAAATACAATAGCTACAATTATTATGAGATCGATAGGCGAACATTCTCGCATACTGTTGGAAATTCTCCAATACCACAAACCGCATACAATTAAACCACTGCCCGGTCAGGAGAAATCGATAATTAAATAACAGGTATAACTGATGAAACAAAAGATATTACGCCTATTCCTTTTAACGTTCCTAACTATCCCTGCAATCGCCCAGAAGAGGCTTAGTGTTACTTCGCCCGATGGGCGGTTGCAAGTGGGTGTTCTCCTTACTGATACAATTGGCTATCAGCTGCTTCACGATGGCAAACTGATACTAAGTGCTGACGCTATTGCTATGAAACTGGGTAATGGAAACGCCTTTGGGATAAAATCACAATTGAAGCAGGCCAAAACGATTCTTGTTAAAGAAAAAATTGACGCACACTTTTACAAAAGAAGCCGGATAAATGACGAATATTCTGAATTAACACTTGATTTCAAAGAAGATTTCAAACTTATTTTCCGGGTTTATAACGAAGGAATGGCCTATCGTTTTGTATCCAATGGTAAAAAGGACTTCATCGTAAATAAAGAACTGGCATCGTTCCGGTTTCCTAAAGATCACAAAGCCTACATTCCATATGTAAAAACTAAAGAGAAGACACTAGAGGGACAATATTTCAACTCATTTGAAAACACATACGACTACAGTCTTCTAAGTAAAATGAACAGGGATAAACTGGCTTTTTCTCCGTTGGTGGTAGAACTTGATGGCGGAAGGAAAGTATGTTTAGCCGAGGCAGATCTGCAAAGCTATCCTGGTATGTATCTTTATAATCCTGGCGGCAACACCACCCTGGAAGCAAATTTTGCACCTTATCCCAAATCTACACAGCAAGGCGGACATAACCAGCTGCAACAGATGGTAACCTCCCGCCAGCCTTATCTGGCTAAAAGCAAGGCCCAAACAAAATTTCCCTGGCGTATTGCCATCGTAACCACAACTGATAAAGCATTGGCCGACAATGATATGGTTTATAAACTGGCAGAACCCAGCAGGTTAAAAGATGTTTCATGGATAAAACCAGGAAAAGTGGCCTGGGAATGGTGGAACAATTGGGGCATCAGCAAAGTAGACTTTGTTACAGGGGTAAATAATCAAACCTATAAAGCCTATATCGATTTTGCATCCAAAAACGGAATTGAATATGTTATTCTAGACGAAGGTTGGGCGGTAAACCTGAAAGCCAGTTTATTTGAGGTTGTACCCGAAATTAACCTGAAGGAGCTTGTTGCCTATGGAAAATCTAAAAATGTAGACCTGATCCTTTGGGCCGGATACTACGCTTTTGAGCGGGATCTGGAAAAAGTGTGTAAACATTATTCGCAATTGGGAATAAAAGGTTTCAAGATCGATTTTATGGATCGTGATGATCAGGATATGGTCGATTTTCATTACCGTGCGGCAGAGATAGCTGCTAAATATAAACTGCTTGTTGATTTTCACGGAACCTATAAACCAACAGGCCTGAACCGCACTTTTCCCAATGTAATCAATTACGAAGCGGTGAACGGCCTTGAGCAAATGAAATGGACTGGGCCTGAGATGGATATGGTTACCTATGATGTTACCATGCCCTTTATCAGGATGATTGCAGGACCCGTTGATTATACCCAGGGCGCCATGCATAACGCAACCAAACGAAGCCACAGGGGGATAAATGATGAACCGATGAGCCAGGGAACCCGCTGTAGGCAACTGGCCGAATATGTGGTATTTGAATCGCCATTGAATATGCTTTGTGATAGCCCCGATAATTATGAAAGGGAGCAGGAATGCACTGACTTCATCAGCGCAATCCCCACAGTATGGGACAACACCATCGTGCTTAACGGCGTGATTGGAAAGTATATCACTACCGCACGCAAAAAGGGCGATACCTGGTATTTGGGATCGTTAACCAACTGGGATGCCCGCAAGCTAGAACTTGATCTCAGTTTCCTTGGTGCAGGAGATTATGCAGCAGAGATTTATCGTGATGGCGTAAACGCCGATAAAATAGCATCCGATTATAGAAAAGAGCGGATCACTATTCCTGCCAATCGCAAACTACCCATTACCATGGCACAGGGTGGTGGCCTCGCAATGAAAATCATTAAAAAGTAAACCAATAATTTATGAAGCTAAGCAAAACCATTTTTTCTTTGCTGATACTGCTGTGCTGTTTGCTGTCGAACACTTTTGCGCAGGACATTCTGGTCAATGTATATGGAAGAAAAACGCAATCTCTTAATGGGAAATGGGATGCCATTATAGATCAATATGATCAGGGGAGAAAGAACAAAATTTACCTGAACAAAAAACCTGTAGGTAAAACAGATTTTTATGAATATTCCTTTGATGGCGGCCAAAAACTAAATGTACCCTCTGATTGGAACAGCCAGTTGCCTGAACTGAAATACTATGAAGGCACCGTTTGGTATGCAAAACATTTTGATGTACCTAAAGCGCAAAATGGACGCTTGTTTATTTATTTCGCAGCGGTAAGTTATCGCTGTAAGGTTTATCTCAATGGAAAAGAAATTGCTGAGCATGAAGGCGGTTTTACGCCTTTTCAGGTGGAGGTAACAGACTTGGTGAAGAAGATAGATAATTTTTTAGCCCTGGAGGTAAATAATACCCGAACCACTGATGCCATTCCTGCAAAATCGTTCGATTGGTGGAATTATGGCGGCATTACGCGTGATGTAATGCTGGTATCAACGCCGAAAATTTATATCCATGATTATTTTATTCAGCTGGATAAACAGCGTAACAATCAAATCAATGCCGTGGTTAAAATTGCTGGTAGCCAGGCAAATGTAGCGGTAACTGTCGAAATTCCTGAGTTGAAAATTAAACAAAAGCTGGTTACAGATCAGCAGGGAATCGCCAGGGCCTCAATCAGCAATGTAAAACAGCTACAGCGCTGGTCGCCAGAATTGCCCAAACTTTATAGCGTACGCGTATCAACTGCCGAAGATGTGGTAAATGAAATGATCGGTTTTAGAAACCTCGCTGTAAAAGGAACCGAGATTTACCTCAATGATAAACCAGTTTTTTTAAAATCTATCAGCTTTCACGAAGAGATTCCACAGCGCAAAGGTCGCGCTTTTTCTGAGGCCGATGCCGTGATGCTTTTGTCTGAAGCGAAGGCATTGGGTTGTAACATGATCCGTTTGGCACATTATCCTCAAAATGAATATACGGTACGTGCGGCCGAAAAAATGGGCTTTTTGTTATGGGAGGAGACACCAATCTGGCAGGGAATTGATTTTGAAAATCAGGAAACCAGAAAAAAGGCCGGAACCATGATAAAGGAAATGGTGATGCGGGATAAAAACAGATGTGCCCTCTCATTTTGGGGCATGGCAAATGAAACACAGCCCTCAAAAGCCAGAAATGAATTCTTGAAGTACCTGATCAAATGTTCGAAGGAGATTGATAGCACCCGATTAATCACAGCCGCATTCGATTTAGTAAAGTTTGATCGCAACAGGCAATGTTTTGTTATGGATGATCCTTTCATTAAAGAGATAGATGTTGTAGCCATTAATAAATACATGGGCTGGTATCACCCCTGGCCGGTTACACCTGATAAGGCCATTTGGGATGTAGCCAGAAATCAGCCTTTAATTATCTCCGAATTTGGCGCAGAAGCCTTGTACGGAAAAACCGGAGAGGCTGATGTAGCGAGCTCATGGAGTGAAGATTATCAGGCCCAGCTCTATAAAGACAACCTGGAGATGTTTAAACACATTCCAAACCTACGGGGAATTTCTCCCTGGGTATTGTTCGATTTTCGATCACCTTTCCGTTTTCATCCTACTTACCAGGATGGCTGGAATAGAAAGGGCCTTGTTTCAGATCAGGGATTCCGTAAAAAAGCCTGGTATATCATCGCAGACTATTACAAAAACATTAAGTAATCATTTAATCTGAGAAGATATGTTTTAAGCCTCCAGAACTGCTTAAAGCAGGAAAATGTGCGTCTGAGTAAGCAACCCGTATTTCGTTAAAATTATCATAACAAATGCCCTTTAGCGCCTCCTTTGTACAAAAGCAAACCATTTCTGTACAAAAACGAACCCTTTGGAATGGGCTTTAGCGGTAGTTTTGTACTAACCAGATATCACAACCAAGTAATATGAGCATTCAACAGATCATTGATTTCAGTTCGGCTGTCATTTCCGTCAAGTCTGAGCAAAAGATCAAAGTTGCCAGCAAACCATCAGGCCCATGATAGATATTCAATCTCTTTAAGCTCATGCCTACCGGGAGTAAAAAAATAATAATCCGAATACTAACCAATATATAATTCTACATGATAAAAAAAATACTACTTAGGCTCCAGGGCCACATTATAATGCTTGTGCTGCTTTTATTGATGATAAACATCGGTTATGCGCAGGACCTGAAAAAAATAACTGGTAAAGTTACCGATGATAAAGGCGAGGTACTCGTTGGGGTTTCCGTAAGGGTTAAAGGAAGCAATACGGGTACTTCGACTGATAAAGACGGAAATTATACCTTGCAGGCGGCTCCCGCTGCAGTACTGGTATTTTCTTATGTAGGTTTTGGCAACCAGGAAGCCAGCGTAAATGCCTCAGGGATAGTTAATGTAAAAATGGCTGGCGATAAACAACTTGATGAAGTAGTAGTTGTAGGGTACGGTACCGCCAAGAAAAAAGACCTGACCGGCGGGTTGGCTGTAGTAGGAAAGGAGCAGATCAATATGGTTTCTACACCAAACCTTATGGATCGTTTGGTTGGCCAGGTAGCAGGTTTTAATATCACAACAGGAAATGCTGCTCCAGGTCAGGACCAGGCTTTACTGATCCGTGGAGAAAACTCATTATCGGCCAATAACTCACCGCTAATTGTTTTAGACGGTATACCTTACAGCGGATCTTTGGTAGACCTTGATCCAAATAATATCGAAAACCTGACCATTTTAAAAGATGCATCGGCGGTGGCCATTTACGGTGCCCGTGGATCTAATGGTGTCATCCTGATCCAGACCAAAAGAGGGATGTTGGGTAAAGCGCAGGTTGCCTACCGCGGACAATTGGGCTTTGCTGAGCCGATGCAACGGATTGATGTAATGGGACCAAACGAATTTATCCGCTTGAAACAGGATATCGGCCGTTTAAAATCAGGGTATACCGGCGATCAGCTTGATCCTGTTGCCGGAAACATCATGAGTGTAACCGAGCGCGAAAACTATAAAAACGGCATTACCCATAACTGGCAAGACTATATCTTTAAAAGGGGAATAACGATGGACCATCAGTTAAGTATCTCCGGTGGCACGCAAAATACCAAGTACATGGCGGCAGCTTCTTCGCTCAGTCAGGAAGGGGTGGTTTATAATTCGAAGCTTTCGAGACTGAATGTTACCGCCAATATCGACCAGACTTTTAATAATTGGTTAACTGTTGGCCTTGGTACCCAGTTTTCGCAAAGAAATGATGGAGGCGTTACCCCGAATATTGAACATGCCATCAAAATGAGCCCTTATGGTAAATACATAGATGCTGCGGGTTATTATGTTCCCGAGCCTATGGAGTCTGCGCTCATTGTTAACCCCATGCGTAATGTGAATGCAGACCAGGATAGAATAAACCGTAGCTTTTTTCTCAGTGGTTATGCTGATATTAAATTGCCCTTGAAAGGACTTTCTGCACGCTCGAATTTCGGTTACAACTACAGGAGCAGCTTTACGGGCACTTACTATGGAAGAGACACTTTTGACGGTCGCGAGCAGGCCGGTTTAGTTGGCGGTAGGGCATCTATCAATAATGGGCATTATAACGATTATACCTGGGAAAACGTACTGAAATATGAACGCACCCTCGGCGATCACCGTTTTGATGCTACAGGCTTATTTAGTATGCAACAAACCAAAAGTGTTGGTTCATCGCAGAGCGGTGAGGGTTTTGTAACCGACAACACCAGTTATTACATGATGAGTACAGCCGCACGCAACCTCATCATGTCCTCAAGTTTATCAGAAACAGCGCTTTTATCTTACATGGGGCGGATCAATTATGGCTATAAAGGGAAATATATGGTAACCTTTACCGGCCGTTCGGATGGTGCTTCTGTATTTGGTGAAAACAATAAATATGCTTTTTTTCCATCAGCTGCACTGGCATGGAATATCGGTGAGGAAAGTTTTATTAAAGATAAGCTAAACTGGGTCGATTTACTCAAACTAAGAGTCTCCTATGGTGCTAATGGTAACCAGGCCATCACGGCTTACCGAACATTAGATCGCCTTTACTCGAACGTAAAATACATCTGGGGCGATGGCGGAACGGCTGTAAATACCGCTTACCTTGCCGGCGATGGCGTTGGTAATCCCAATCTGAAATGGGAAACAACTTATACCACTAACGTTGGTCTGGATTTTCAATTGTTTAAAAACCGTTTAAGCGGTACAATTGATGCCTACCTGTCTAGAACCAAAGACTTACTGATGACCCGTACCGTTCCGATTATGAACGGTTACAGTAGAATCTGGGACAATATCGGCCAAACCCAAAATAAAGGATTCGAGATTACCTTAAACTCGCTCAATATTGATGCTAAAAACTTTAAATGGAATTCGACAGCTGTTTTCTCCTTAGACCGCGATAAGATTGTAGAACTCAGGGGTGATGGGCTTGACGATGTAAATAACAGTTGGTTCATTGGTAAACCGCTGCGGGTTTTTTACGATTATAACATGGTTGGCATTTGGCAAAAAGGCGAAAACTATACCGTTCAGCAAGGTGCAGCAGCAGGCGCTGCCAAATTAGAAGATGTGGATGGTAACAGGCTCATCGATTCTAAAGACCGCAAAGTTATTGGCTCTAAGATGCCAAGGTACACCGCCTCATTAAGCAACAGGTTAAGCTACAAAAACTTTTACCTCTCGGCATTGGTAACAGGGGTATTTGGCGTTTGGCGCGATGATAATATGGCCAATATCGGTTCGTGGACTTTCGGAATAACCAATTATGTACACAATGCCAATTACTGGACACCAGAAAATCCGGAAGCAACTATTGTTTCGCCGGGATACAACAATAATTTCGGGCATGGCTACTATAAAAAAGTTTCTTATGTACAGGTAAAAAATATCACCCTCGGGTATCGAATAGCACAACAGCTGGCCAAAAAGCTTGGTGTAAATGGTATTGATGTTAACGTGAGTGTTAACAACCTAAATACAATTTCGAACATCAGGCAGGTACTTAACTATGATAATACCTGGATGGCCTCATATCCAACTGCCCGGTCTTATATGTTCGGTTTAAACGTAAATTTCTAACGCTTTTTATCACATGAAAAAAATTATAAAAACAGGATTGGCACTCATCATATTGTTTTCGGCAATGGGGTGTAAAAAATTTCTGGTAGAAGATTTGAAAACAGAGTTGGCACCAACCAATACTTATACCAGTACTTATGGCTTTGAAGTAGGAAGTGCCGGATTATACGCCCTTACCCGCTCAGAATACAATACTTTTGGGGAAGGCGGCGCATACCTTCATAATGGTGCATGCCCTTACGAGGCTTTACAGGCTGCAACAGATATTGCTGATGTCATCAACAGCGATGCATCACTGCTGCCTTTTGCAAATCTCAGTTTAAACTCATCAGAAAGATTTGTTGGCACTTACTGGAACTGGGCATACAGCATTATCTCGTCGGCCAATTTAATGCTCATCTATTCGGAAAAAAATACCAACTGGGATTCCCCTTCCGATAAGGAACGTTTTCAGGCAGAGGCCAGATTTTTCCGCGCATATGCTTATCGCACCTTGGTATATTTATATGGAGACGTACCCTATGTAGAAACCATTTTATACGATTTTAAACTCAATTTTACCCGTACACCAAAAGCAGAGGTATTGGGGCATATCATTGACGATTTGACCTTTGCCAGCCAGCATTTGCCTGCAAATCCAGATCAGGTAAAAGATGGGAAGCTTACCAAATGGGCTGCTTACCATTTACTGAGCGAAATGCATCTGTTGAACAAAGCATACGTACCTGCTGAGCAAGCTGCACTCGCGGTAATCAACAGTGGCTATTACGGTTTAATGAAAACACGATTTGGCGTAAATAAAGATAAGGCTGGAGATGTTTTCAGTGATCTGTTCCTGGAGAATAACCAGAACAGGTTAAAAAACGCAAACCGGGAAAGTATCTGGGTTTTGCAGTTCGAATTTAATACTGTTGGCGGTGGTACCAATTCAGACGATTGGAGCCGCAGGGCCTGGAGTCCAAATTATTCTACCATGACGGGTTTCGTTTTAGCAGATACCCTGGGTGGAAGAGGCCTGGCACAGCTCACCCCGATGAAGTGGTGGGTTGGAACCGCAGGCACAAATGCTACAGGTAATGTTCCGGGGATTTTTGAAGCCACAGATATCCGTAATTCAAATTATAATATCAAACGCAACTGGTACTATAATAACCCTGGCGAAACCTCACTTTATGGCAAAAAAGCAAATATTACCGAACAAACCTGGTTTTCTACCAAAAGTTTATTTCCGGCAATCACCAAGTTTTTTTACGGACGGGCAGAGAACCTTGGGCTAACCGGAAGTTATAAAGACCGGGTGAAATTTAGACTGGCAGAAACCTATCTGTTGCTTGCAGAAGCTTATTTAGGACAAGGAAACCTGGCGAAAGCCGCCGATGCTGTAAATGAGGTGCGTAAACGTGCCGGTGCCTCGGTAGTCGGCGCAGGCCAGATGACCATTGATTTTCTCCTCGATGAACGCATCAGGGAACTGGTGGGAGAGGAAAGCCGCCGTTTTACATTAGTACGTACCAATAAGCTGGTAGATCGGGTCAAACTTTATAATACGGCCATCAAAGGCAAAATTATGGATTATCACGCCCTGTGGCCAATTCCACAATCGATTATTGATGCAAACCGCGATGCAGTATTTCCTCAAAATCCAGGCTACGGTAAGTAGTGCTGAGCGTGCTAAAATAGAACAAAGTTAAATGAATACTTATGCTATTATATCAGATGAAAAAAAATAGATTTTTATATAAAATATGGCTTTTACTGTTTCTGTCGATCGGTTTTACAGCTTGCAAAAAGGGAGTCAGCGATATTGAAAAAGTTGAAGAACAATTGGAACTACAGCTATCTTCGGCGAATATAACACTTGATGAAAACAACCTTGGCAAAGACATTGTCACCTTTTCGTGGCATCCGGCGAGGCCGCAATCAAATGATCATTTAGTTTCTTATATCACCAAGCTGGATCTGGTTGGGAACAACTTTGGTTCGGCCACCGCCATTATGAATTACGAAGATGATGGAACATTTAGCAGAAGTTTCACTTCTGAACAATTGCAAAACTGGGCAAATCAGAAATGGGGCATTCCTACCAACAAATCCTTTACACTAGAGTTCAGGGTTATTGCACAATGGGAGGGTGGTGCCACTTTTGAATCGCCTGAAGTAAGAACAGTACAGGTTAACGTAACACCTATCCGAACAGTTGTTTTTGATGCCGATAAAATATTTTTGGGCGGAAGCGCTGTTCCGGGGTTGAGCAAAGTTGAAATGCCTAAAACGCTGGAGAATTTAAATCAGTATGCCTACCTGATCGACCTACAGCCTGGCGAACTACAAATTCCTGTAGAATATAATGGCGCAACAAATTATATCGCCTCTGCTGATGCGGCTACGACGGTAAAAGACGGGACCGCTATCGGCATAAAAATGCGTGAAACCGCCTTTTCATGGAAAATTGAGACGGCGGGAAAATACCGCGTTGTGGTAAACATGCAAAAGGCAACCGCAACCATCTATTCTCCGGCCCAGGCATTGGCACCAAAGGTTGTAACCTGGAACGGAGATGGTGGAATTGCCCAAACAACCACCATTGCCGAGTTATGGATGCACGGAGCTGTTAATAGTTTTGGAACCCCCATAAAAATGGACTGTAAAGTGAGTCTGGCCGATCCGCAGATTTTGGTATACACCGGAGGCAGGGTGGGTAAAACCAAGTTTATTGTTTACGGAGGTAATGATAACAATAAAAACCTGGCCTACGCATTTAGTTGCCCACTTACGGCCACAGGTACTGCACAAGAACTTACCCTCCTGCAGGGTACTGTTGCACCGCTATCTGGCGGGTTCACCAGTGCACAGCGCAATTCTTATTATACTATTCCATCTGGTACAAATGTGATTGTATTCGATCTGCGTAATATGACCATACTGGCAGAAAAACGATGATACAGTTAGTGATGGGACCTCAAAAAAATAAAAGATGAATAAAATGAATTATAAAATACTGATTTCACAAGCATTATTAGCCCTGATGGGTGTTATGGGCTTTGCCTGTAAAAAAAATGGCGACGAACAAACGGTTAAGGCCGAAGGTACTTTGGTTAAACCTAAGTACAACAGGAGTGCTGTATTTCGCAACCCACTTAACGGTTGGGTAATGTACGGCTCGGGTTCTGGTAACGAATCTTATTGGGATACCGAATATTATGTTCCCGATTTAGGAAAAAAAGTAAAGGCGATAGATTATGCTTCAGCCTGTTATATCCGAACCAGCTGGGCGACATTCAACCCCTCAAACGGCGTTTATGCATGGAGAAATCCAGGTTCGGCACTTTATAAAATGATTAAAGGTGCAGAAAGCAGGGGTTTGCCGATTGCTTTTAGAATTGTTGTGGATGGCCGCGACCAGGGTTTAAATACCCCGCAGTTTGTATTCGATGCCGGAGCGAAGTATTACCTGGAAGACAGTAAATTTCCCAGCCGCCGTACGCCTTATCCTCAGGATCCGGTTTTCCAGCAATATTATGCCAAATTTATTGAAGAACTGGCCAAGGATTTCAACGACCCGGTTCGCACTTCTTTTATCGATGCCTATGGCTTGGGTAAATGGGGCGAGGCACACAATGTAATCTATGAAGATCCCAATACCTCAACTGGCGCAAATACCGAAGCACTTAAGGAACAGGTTTTTGACTGGGTAACCAACCTCTATACAAAGAATTTCGATAAGGTGCCAATGGTAATCAACTATCACCGCTTAATCGGCCATCCGGCAAGTTGGGGTGCAGCCAATGCAAACAGCGATAAACTTTTAGTGAAATCGATTAACAAAGGTTACATTTTAAGACAGGATGCTTTCGGCATGAGTGATTACTATCAAAGCTGGGAAAAAAACTTTGCCAAAACATGGAGCTTTAAATCTCCGGTTATTATGGAAGGCGGCTGGATTACCACAGGCACCCACCGCTACTGGACTGATCCGAATGGTAAATACAGGGAAGATCATCCTGAAGATGTGCGCCAGGGCGAATTTGATGCCTCGGCAGACGCAGCAGTGAACATGATGGATTTCCGTGTTGGAGAACTTGAAAGTTGGTTTACCAAGGCATTTAACTTAACACAACGTTTTGTTTCTGAAGGTGGCTACCGTTTATATCCGGATCAGGTGTATCTGCCCGAAAAATTGGCCAGTGGAAGCGAAACCACCATTACACACCGTTGGAGAAACATGGGTTGGGGTTACTTTCCAAACAACATTAAGCAATGGAACTTCAAATATAAAGTGGCTTTTGCACTCCTTGATGGTAATAACAACGTGAAGAAAATCTTTGTTGATACCAAAGCAGAACCATCAACCTGGCTAAAAAATAACCCTGCTACATACGAATTTAAGCTAAACGCAGGCGTTCCTGCAGGAAATTATACCTGGGCAGTAGCCATTGTTGATACCACAAAAGAAAATCAACCGGGGATAAAAATTGCCGTAAATGGCGATTTAACTTCCACAGGATGGCTGAAGCTGATGGATGTAGCTGTTCAATAGGAAAATCTTTCGAAGCGCTTATTTACTTTAGGATAAACGAGCGCTTCGATCTTAGAAATTATTGAACACCATCATTTAATGATTTCCCTTTCAGGCGTGTAACATCGTCAATATAATAGAGAATAGAAATCGAAATAAATTTATAGATAAAAATTTTAGTGGTAATTTCAAAATCCAATACTTTACCTGCTTCTGCTTTAACCTTATGGATATCCGGAAAATCATTTATTTGCTGTTTTGTTTCAGTGCATTTCTGTTAAAGAGTGCATTTGCGATTGATATTTCCAGGTATCGTTTTCACGTGATGCCCGAAACATTCTATTATGGAGGCATTCAGAGCATCACTAAGGACAGTCTGGGGCGAATTTGGTATACCGGCCCTGATGCTGTTTTTATGTATGATGGGAACAGCTTTTATCAGTTAAACGAACTGGCCTCATTAAGTAACCCTAAGGTAAAGTGGGCTTATGGCTCGCTTGTAACCGATAAAAAGGGCGGATTGTTTTTGGCAACCAACCACGGTTTGTTGAGGTTTAATTACGAGCGGTTTAAATTTGATTTAATTCTTCCGGGGAAAATCCGCTCAATCTGTGTGCATGACGATGGGAGTGTTTACATGCTCTCGGGCGATAGCTTGTTAAAGTATAATCGGCAAAATAAGGTTGTCAAAAAAAATAAACTGCCTACCAGCAAGTATTTCAATAGCGTAATTAGCCTGAAGGGTAATATTTATCTCTCGCAGGAAAATTTACTGTATAGGTTCGATACCAAAACATCGCGCTTTACTGTTTTTGCCGATTTGGGTAAAACTTCCTATGTAGTTAACGATGCAGTGGCCTATCAGGGCGATTACTATTTCCTTACACAATATGGTGGCATATTCATTACCGATGCGAAGGGAGCAATTAAAAAAAATATTCCAATAGTGGCCGGAGGGAACCAGGCAACTATGGCTAAAAAGATTTTCATCGATCAGGTCGGAATGATGTGGATAGCTACACAGTCGGGACTTCTGCTTTACGATCCGAAGACAGAAACAAGCAAACTGCTCAAAATGAACCTGAACGATGCTTTTTCCCTGCCAAATAATTCAATCTGGACCATTTATGGCGATCCGGATCAGGGCGCCTGGATTGGAACTTATGGTGGTAAAATTGCTTATTGTTCGCTCTATGATGCATATGTGCGCTATTTTACACCGAGTTCTGGGGGGCTTAACCATCCAATAGTTAGCGGTTTTCAGGAAGACGATCTGGGCAATGTTTGGATTGCAACCGAGGGCGGCGGGCTTAATTATTGGAACAGAAAAGAAGATACTTTCCGCCATTTCACCAAAGGCGAAGCCAACTCCATCAATTCGAACATGGTAAAGCGCTTAAAATTCGATCCTGAGCGAAAACACCTTTTTGTATCTTCTTTTAGTGGTGGCATTTCTGCCTATGAAATGGCGACCGGGCGCTTTAGCAACCTGAACATACGCTCGCCAGAAAGTAAACAGCCCTTAACCGTGTATGATTTTGTACGCGATGCCGAAGGTACCTGGTGGATGACTGACCCTGATAAAACCTTTTTTCACCGGAAGAAAAACCAGCCAGCGTCAGCAACTGAAATCGTGAAACTTATTGGTTTAAATGGTCAACCTTTGGATGTAGAAATTGAGGCCATTTCGCTTGATCAGCAACAGCATTTACGGTTAGTTAGCCATCAGGGCTTGTACATTGCAGATCCCAAAACCCTAAAGGTGCTGCGGCATTATGTCATCAAAAATGGTCCATATGCGGTTAATCACCTCTGTAGCTATTATGAAGCTTCAAATGGCGATCTTTGGCTCGGTACCGCCGGAAGAGGAGTTAACATTTTAAAGAAAGATGGCCGATACCTTAATTTCAATGGCGCAAATGGATTCCCTCCAAAGATCGTTTTCGGTATTCTTGAAGATGATGCTTCTGGAAATATTTGGTTCAGCACCAATGATGGACTGTATTTTTTCGATCAAAAAAATCAAAAATTTGAAAAAGCCAGGTTTTATAAGGCAAATAGCTGCGGCTCTTTTTATCTAAGGTCAGCCTATAAAACCAAAAACGGAGAAATGTTGTTTGGCGGAACAAACGGCTTTTTACTTTTCGATCCGCAATACCTGAACAAAAACTTACAAAAGCCAAAGGTATTTTTCACTGGCCTGCTCATCAACAATCAACAGGTGAGCAACATTTCCAAAGATTCGCCATTGGTGAAAGATATTTCTACTTTAAGCAATCAGGAGAACGGAAGGATTTCACTCTCCAGTAATCAGTCAAACATCGAAATCCGGTTCTCCTCAAACAGCTATCTATCTGCCGATAAAAATCAATTTTCTTATCGTATGGTCGGTCTTAGCGATAAATGGCTCAAGATCAATACCAGTCAGCATGCTGTACAATTTTTCAATTTGCCTAGTGGCGACTATACTTTTGAAATAAAGGCTTCTAATAACGATGGGCTTTGGGGCAGCGAGGTTTCTAAACTTTATTTTCATGTAAATCCACCGTTTTTCCTGTCGTGGTGGGCTTACTCCATTTATACTTTAATTGTACTGGGGCTCCTGTTTTTCATTATGCGTTACTTTACCAACAAGAAGGTTTTTAAGGAACGGCTGGCTTTAGAAACGATGAAAGAACAGAATATGCGGGATTTAAACCAGGCGAGGACAGATTTTTTTACCAATATTTCACATGATCTGAAGACACCGCTTACCCTGGTGCTCGAACCCCTTAAGCAGTTAAAAGAAACGGTGCAGAAAAATGACCACGCCACTGGATATATGCAGTTAATTGAGAAAAATGTTGCCCGTATCCAACGTACAATCAGCCAATTGTTACGCTTCAGGGAAATCGAAAGCCAGAAAGTAACGCTAAACCCTCAGGTTGGAGATTTTATCAGCTTCGTACACGACGTTTTTGGCCTTTTTGAACTTTACGCGAACAAAAAAGAGATTGAAACCAACATAACGGCACATGAAGATCATTTATATGTTGCCTTTGATTACGATATTATTGAAAAGATTTTGACCAATCTTTTCTCAAATGCTTTAAAATATACCTCCAATAAAGGCTATGTTGGCGTACGGATTTATCAATCTACAGCGGAAGAAAAACTGCGTGTGGATGTTATGCCAGATCATCATGACCGGGAATATATTTCTGTGGAGGTATTGAACACCAGTATCGGGTTTTCAGAAGCGCAGATTGCTACCTTATTTACCTCTTTCAATCGTTTGTCGTCTTACCGGCCAACTTTCGAAGAAAGTTCGGGGCTTGGCCTTGCTATTGTAAAGGAGCTTGTGGATGCCATTGAGGGGAAAATCTGGATGGTGAATAAAACCAATAAAGTTTCTTTTACCATGATGCTGCCACTCAAAAAAGAAGCCGGCTCTGGCGATATGCAGTCAAGCGTATATGATTATACCATCTCAGAGATAGATGATATCCTGTTAGAAGCTGAAGAGCCTGATCATACATTAAAAAATGCCAGAAAAGCCACCAGCATTTTACTGATTGATGATGATCCTAATCTTCGGAATTATCTGGAACGGCGACTGTCTGAAAAATACAATGTATACATGGCCAGCGATGGAATGGAAGGTATTATTAAGGCCGAAAAGATCTATCCACAATTGATTATTACCGATCTGGTGATGCCTAATACCAATGGATTTGAGGTTTGCAGTCATTTGAGGCAGAATTTTAAAACCAGCCATATTCCAATTGTAATGATATCTGGTATGGGCGATGTACACCAGAACAAAACCAAAGCGCTTGAACATGGAGCCACGGTTTTTATCGATAAGCCTTTTGAAGTAGAATACCTCATTCAGCAGATTGATACAATTTTAAAAAACCAGCAGGAAATGCGCGAAATGTACAGCAAACGCCTGGTGGTCGATCCATCTAATGTTACCATTACCTCAATGGATGAAGAACTGCTGATTAAAGCCATGAAATTTATTGAGCAGAATATGGCCAATCCCAATTATTCGGTCGACGATTTTGTGTCGGATATGAACACCGGAAGGACTATTCTTTATCAAAAAATCAATGATATTGTTGGCATGTCTATCAAAGAATTCATTTTAAATATCAGGTTGAAAAGAAGTGCTTACCTGCTCGAGCATGCAGATTTAACCGTGGCAGAAGTTGCTTATCAAACCGGGTTTAACAACGCGAAATATTTTAGTGTTTGTTTTAAAAAACAATTTGAAACCAGTCCGTCTGAATATAAAAAGCGCTACAGTACTGAAAGCAATACGGCGTAAAGATGATAGGCAATGGGTATATAAGCTGCCTTATTAGACATAGCAAAAAGATTTAATATCATATTTAAAGGGACCAGTTGCATATTCAGCATCCCATTTTAACCAAATAAAATACCATGAACCATTTAAAATTTTTTCTTTCCATTTTTCTCACAACATGCCTTTTAAGTACGCTGCAAAGACAGCAGGCGCTTGCGCAAAACCAACTTAAGGGCATGCACCCACAACAACAGATTGATTTTGTTAAAAGGCAGCTCAAAGCCAAAAAAGAACCTTATGCCTCAGCTTATAAAGCGCTGATCAGCAAAGCGGATTCTGCCTTGCTGGTAGAACAGCATGCAGTAGCAGATTTCAGCATTCCCGGATTTTACCAGGACAAGGATGTCCACCGGAAAACCTCACTGGCACTTCAGGTTGATGGTTTTTCGGCTTATAGTTGCGCCTTGGCCTATCAACTGAGCGGTAAGACAAAATATGCCGATAAAGCGATTTATTTTCTCAATGCATGGGCATCTGTTAACAAAAAATATTCACAATTAGATGGTTCGCTGGTAATGTCGTACTCTGGTACCACCCTGATGATCAGTGCAGACCTGCTTAAAAATTATAAAAAATGGAAGCCGGAAGATGTTGCGCAATTTAAATTATGGACTAAAAACGTTTTCCGCGAAGCGGCCAATAGCATTCGTTTCCGCAACAACAACTCAGGCGATTGGTCCCGGCTAGCTTCCATACTGGCTGATACCTATCTTGATGATCAGGAAGATTTACAAAAAAATATTGCGCTGATTAAAAATGACCTTTTCGATAAGCTTGCGGCCGATGGTCACATGGTTGAAGAAGTAAAAAGACAGGGCAAAGGAATCTGGTATACCTATTTTTCGCTGGCCCCGCTAACTGCTTCGAGCTGGGTGATCTATAACCAAACCGGTGAAAATCTTTTTGCCGCAACAAAAAACGGCGCATCATTTAAGAAATCGCTAGATTATTTGCACTACTATAACCAGCATCCTGAAGAATGGAAATTCTTCAAAAATCCTGCTACGGGAGCGGTGTATACAGAAACGGGCTTCTGGCCGGCCAATCTTCTGGAGGCCATGAACGGCATTTATTCCGACGCGGAATATGAGAAATACCTGGCGCCATATCGCCCGATCATGTATCCGAAACACGATTATGCCTGGACGTTTCCAACACTGATGCCTTTACGTTTAAACGGATACCAATAAATCAACCCCAATGAAAAAACATTTATTAAAACCCTTTTTAATGGCCTGTACGTTCTTCGCGGGCTTATCTGCAGTAGCACAACAGCAAAAACAACCATTGCCAACAGCACTCACCGCCGATGGTTTCAAACTGGTATGGGCCGAAGAATTTAATGGCAATGGTGCGCCCGATCCGGCTAACTGGACCTACGAGCTTGGATTTGAACGCAATGAAGAACTTCAATGGTATCAACCAGAAAACGCCAGATGTGAAAACGGAAAATTAATCCTCGAAGCGAAAAGAGAAAAAAAGACAAACCCCAATTTTAAGGAAGGCAGCAACGATTGGAAGAAAAACCGCAAAGAAGCCGATTATACTTCCGCCAGTATCAAAACGCAAGGACTGCACAGCTGGCTTTACGGCAGGTTTGTGATGCGCGGTAAAATTGATATCCGCGATGGCATTTGGCCAGCCTGGTGGACGTTGGGAATAAAAGGATCGTGGCCTGCAACCGGCGAAATTGATATGATGGAATATTACCGGAAAAAACTGCTCGCGAATATTGCTTTTATGGGAGCCGATCGAAAAGATGCCTGGTTTACCACGGAGAAAAATATCGATTCCCTGGGCGGCCAGGCCTGGGCAGATCAATTTCACATTTGGCGAATGGATTGGGACGAAAATAGCATTGCACTTTATGTAGATAACCAGCTCTTAAACAAGGTGCCTTTAGATAAGCTGGTGAACCAGAATGGTACCAATATTAATCCTTTCAAACAACCGCATTATATGTTGCTCGATTTAGCAATAGGTGGAAAACAAGGTGGAGATCCTTCAAAAACGTCCTTTCCGGCCAGCTTCGAAGTAGATTATGTGAGGGTTTATCAAAATAATAAATTAGAAAATTAAAATATGAAACACATGAATTTTAGACACTTGCTTTTAATATTAGTACTTACTGGCTGCTGCGGATATAACGCTTTTTCTGAGCCAACGCATGCAAAAAGAGATTCGGTTCTGCAAAAAACAAATATTTTTAAAATGATGCAGCGGGTGGCAGACTGGCAATTGGATACCTGGAAAAACAAAGGTTTTAACCACCGAAAAGCCGATTGGACAAATGGGGCCTGCTATACTGGTATTTTCGCTTTTGGCAACATTAAAGGTAATGATCGTTATCTTAAAACGCTGGTAGATATTGGCGATGAGCTGGGTTGGAATACCGGGCATTTACGCTTTCATGCAGACGATTATTGCGTGGGGCAAACCTATGCTCAGCTTTATAGTAAATTTAAAAAGAAAAAGATGATTGCTCCGTTTATTTTGCAGGCAGACAGCATTGTAAATCAGCCACATAACGAACCTTTAAACTGGAAAAATAAAATCCAAAACAGAGAGTGGGCCTGGTGCGATGCCCTTTTTATGGGGCCTCCTGCTTTAGCTTATCTGAGCACCGCTACCAAAGATGAAAAATACTTAAACACAGCGGTAAAACTGTGGTGGAAGACCACCGAATTCCTCTACGACCCAACAGAGAAGCTGTTTTTCAGAGATGAAAGTTTCTTTAACAAAAGAGAAAAAAATGGTCAGAAAATATTCTGGTCAAGGGGTAACGGGTGGGTGCTGGCCGGTTTGGTAAGGGTACTCGAAAATACGCCGAAAAACCATCCCGACAGGGCTAAATTGGTGCAACTCTATAAAGATATGGTAAGTAAAGTTGCCAGCTTACAACAGCCAGATGGTAGCTGGCACGCTTCATTATTGGATCCTGCAAGTTTCCCCGTTAAGGAGATGAGCGGTACGGGTTTCTTTAGCTATGCAATTGCCTGGGGCTTAAACCATGGACTTCTGGAAAAGAAGCAATATCTTCCTGTGGTAGAAAAATCATGGAAAGCTTTGGTATCTGCTGTTCATGAAGATGGCATGCTGGGTTATGTGCAACCTATTGGTGCAAGTCCGGATGCGGTAAATTCAAACAGTACCGAGGTTTATGGTGTGGGTGCGTTTTTGTTGGCAGGAACTCAATTGTATCAATATTTAAAATCGCAGGAGAAGGGCTATAAAAATTAACGAAAATGAAGGTTAACATCAAAATACAGGTCTCTCCTTTAGCTAAATCTACAGCTCTTTTTCTACTGTTGATCTGCCTGGTTACCGATCTTTTTGCTCAGAACCAGCAAGATACCTTACGCTTATTTATCATAGGAAATAGCTTTTCGCAAAACGCTTCGGCCTTTTTGCCACAAATGGCTAAAGAAAGGGGGAAAACCCTCATTATCGGGCGTGCCGAACTCGGTGGGCACTCACTCGAACAACACTGGAGTTATGTAGAAAAAACAGAGGCCGATGTAGACGATCCCAAGGGCAAACCTTATAATGGTAAATCATTAAAAATGTTATTGGGGCAAGGGAATTGGGATATTGTGACCATACAACAATATTCTTTCCTCTCGGGAGATTCCCCGAGCTATTATCCCTATGCCAATAAACTGGTTGCCTATGTAAAAACACTGCAACCTCAGGCCCGTATCGTCATCCATCAAACCTGGGCTTACCGTTCTGATGCAAAGAAATTTGGGCGTATAAGTGAAGGCCAAACTGCGAAGAATCAGGAAGAAATGTGGCAAAAATCCCGTGCAGCTTATCATCTCCTTGCAAAACGGATCAATGCCCGTATTTTACCAGTTGGCGACGCTTTCGAAATTGTGGCTACCAATAAAAAATATGCTTTCAAACCTGATCTTTCATTTGATTATGATCATCCGGTTGCACCAAATTTGCCAGATCAGACCAATTCGCTAAATATCGGGTATTTCTGGAATAAGGATCAATTGAATTTCGATCCTAATCACGCCAATGATGCAGGGAAATATTTAGGTGGATTAATCTGGTATAGCATATTGTTTAATGATGATTTGAAAAATATCGCTTTCAAACCCCAGCGGGTATCTGACGATTTTGCAGCTTACCTGAAAAAAGTGGCAAGCAAAGTGGTGAGGAAAGCGCAGGATGGGCAATAAGGATATGATATCCACAGATTAAAATGATTTCCGCATTTTTTGCCCTCAGCATTCAGTCTGAGGGCAAATTTAATCGAAATAATGCGCCAACTGTACAAAACCAAACCATTTCCGTACAAAAGTGAACCCTATGTAAGGGGTAAGTACTATAGATTTGTGTTAACCAAATAATAAACCCAACTAAGTATGATAACCCACTTCTCAACCATCCCGGCCATTGCCAACGAGGAAAACACAAAGTCTAAACTACAAGTCAGTAAAATAGAATGGCATAGGTATTTAACTGATGTTTCACGGCATAAGGTTTAAACCAAATGGCAAAATCAAATAATTGCTATTGTAATGCTTTCATATCTATTTTCTTAAAATTCAGCTAATAAATCTACCCTTTTTTGGGATTTATGAGGACGCTTGTATGGTATCCTGAAGGTGAATTATGCGTGATAAAAGCATAACCATATTAATTCAACATTGATTTTGCCCGAAGCATAAGTGTAAATAAAAATGAGGCTGCGACTTTAAAATCAGATAAAGAAGGCCCATCCTTTTCGAAAAAAAATAATTCTAACCATATATCAAATAGATGATAAAAAAATTAAACCTCAGGCCCAAAAGCTGGTTTTTAGTGGTTATTGCAGTTTGGTGTCAGGCACATACACTTGCTGCCGAGCCAATTAAAATAACCACCAGCGCTGTTACTACATCTTCCAAACCACTGTTCCAGGAAATAACCGGAACAGTTAAGGATGAGAAAAACCAACCCATTCCGGGTGCAACAGTCAAAATAAAAGGAACTACCACCGGCGTTCAAACCGATCTGGATGGAAAATATAAAATCAACGTTAATCGCGGTCAGGTACTCGTTTTTTCTACCATTGGTTTTGAAAGCAAGGAGGTGACTGTAGGTACTTCCAGTGTAATTAGTATCACTTTAATAGCTTCAAGTAGTTCGCTTAATGAAGTGGTGGTAAATGGTTATTCTACACAAAGAAGATCGGCCGTTACCGCCGCCATCAGTACCGTTTCAGGTGCCGATTTATTAAAAGCGCCTGTAACCAATGTCAATAACGCTTTGGCTGGGCGGGTACCTGGTTTGGTCGTACAGCAAACCTCCGGCCGACCGGGCATTAATGGTGCAGCATTGTATATCCGCGGACAGGTTTCTCCCTCAGCAACAGCACTTATTATTGTGGATGGTGTTGAACGGACTTCTTTCGGCGATATCGATCCAAACGAGATCGAAAGCATTAACATACTTAAAGATGCGTCATCTACGGCTTTATATGGTTTAAAAGGCGCTAACGGCGTATTTGTAATAACCACAAAAAGAGGGGTAGAGGGGCCGGCAAGGGTAACACTTTCAGGTAACGTGGGCATTGTTAGTGCCACATCCCGTCCGGAGATTTTGGGCGCCTACGAAAGCGCGATGTTGCTAACCGAAGGCCAGCTTAATGTTGGTGAGCCACGAACCTTTACCGATGAAGATTTAGCCATATTTAAGGCCGGAAACGGTAATCCATTGCTTTACCCTAATGTAATGTGGTACGATGAACTGGTTAAAGATCATTGGATGCAGAATCAGCAGAACCTGACAATATCAGGTGGTAGTGAAAAAGTAAAATATTTTACCTCTTTTAGTCACCTGCGCGAAGATGGAAATTTTAAGGAATTTAAAACACCATTAGATTATTCTACCTCGCCGAGCTATAGCCGTTACAACTTCAGGGCCAGGGTTGGCATAGATCTTACCAAGACTACAAATTTTGAAGTTAACCTAGCAGGAAGGAACGAGCACCGTTACAGTCCGGCAGGAATGAGCGAATACAACGACCCAGCGGGCGTAGTAAGCAATGGTATTGAAGGGCTTGTGGGCAGGGCCTTGAAAATGCCATCGTGGGCAGCCCCATTTTTTAAAGAATACACCAACTCCGACGATCCCAAAGTAATTGCTCTGGATGGAAACTATAACCACATCGTAAATTATGGACTGGGTGGAGTAAATGCCTTCAACCCTTACGCTTTGTTAACTTATGGCGGGTATGCTTTTACCGATAACAATATAGCCGAATCGATTTTTACGGTACGCCAAAAACTTGATTTTATAACCAAAGGTCTGAGTTTAAAAGCCCAGTTTGGTTACGATGCCACACAATTATCAGGTAAGTTGCAAAGAGGGAGTACAGGATATCTTGAATTAAACCGGTCAACACTGGCGCTTACACCGGTTGGTGGAACTTACAACGATTTTTTTGGCGCACCAGCTTATTCAAGAAGTGGTTTTACCAAAACGAACTTACAGCTGTTTTTAACTTACGGCAGATCATTCGGTAAACATAATCTGAGTGCTAATTTAATCGGTCAGCGCGAGTTGCAGGGCTCAGCAGCAGCTGCTGCCCCCTATGCCAATCAAGGTATTATTTCGGAAGCAACCTATAATTATGGCAATAAATACTTTTTAACAGCCAGTGCTACTTACAACGGCTCGGAGAACTATGCCAAAGGTTATCGCTATGGCTTCTTTCCTGCTGCAACTGTAGGCTATAATTTGGCCAATGAAGAATGGATGAAAAAGTTTACCTGGATCAGTATGCTCAAAATACGTGGTTCGATTGGTAGGGTGGGGATTCCCAGTCCGGGTACAAGCCGGTTCTATTACCAGAATAGGTTTGGGGCAGGGGCAAACGTCGTATTTGGAAACCCAAACAGCAACTTCAGTGCGCCAACCTATACCCAGTTGCAATATGGTAATCCATTTATCACCTTTGAGATTTCGTTAAAAAGAAACATAGGACTTGATCTCTCTTTATTTAAAGATAAACTGAATATCACGGCAGACCTTTTTGATGATGAGCGTTCGGATATTTTAACTACCCGATCGGCAACCAGTTTTGCCACTTACGGGGCTACGGTTCCTAGTACCAATTATGGCATCAATTATAACCATGGATATGAACTTTCAGCAACTTATCGGGATAAGATTAACGAATTTAACTATTCATTCACCGGAAACCTGAGTTATGCACGTAACCAGCGCAGGGTACTAGACGAGGCACCCGGTCTTGCAGAGAACCTGCGGGTATCAGGCAGACCTATCGGTACTTATTTCGGATACCATGTGCTTGGCTTTTATGCAGATCAAAAGGATATAGAGAGCAGCCCGCTAAACAAAATAACGGCATATCCGTCTATACCAGGCGATTTTAAATATCAGGATGTAAACGAAGATGGAATAATCAATAACCAGGATGTAGTAGCCATTGGCCATCCAAATATCCCTGAATACAATGCCAGTTTAAATATGCAGTTCGGCTATAAGGGATTTCAGTTGTCGGCATTGTTTAATGCGGTAACCAATGTGAGTTCTAACGTGGTGTTCCAAAGCGGTGGCCTTAACCAGTATTATGCACCGATGCTGGAAAGATGGACGCCTGGCAATTCCAACGCCAGCTGGCCGGTAATCCGTCCGGGCCTGAATGCAAACCCTAACGAAAGTTTGAACGATTTTACCTTGCAGGATGCATCTTACATCAAACTGCGAAATGTGCAACTCAGTTACAGTTTGCCTAAAAAATGGATAACAAAACTTCGGTTAAGTAGCCTCACGGTATTTGTTAGCGGGCAAAATTTAAAAACATGGACTAATTTCTATGGTATAGATCCTGAAAATAGCTTGTCGGGAAATGCTTATGCTTCGTCCGTTGCCACCATTCCAACCACCAAGGTCTTCAATTTCGGTCTTAATTTATCACTCTAATTAAAGGTATAATCATGAAAAAAATCATATATCTCTTGTTTTTAGTCGCCTCGTTAATTGGTTTTTCCTGCAAAAAGGATTTTTTACAACGTGATGTGGGGATCCAGAGCGACCTCGAAGAGGTTTTTAAAGACCCCTTGCTGGCTTCCCGTTTCGGCGATTTTACTTATACGTTTTCCATTTCAGATTATGGCCGCCTGAGCGGTTATAAGGGCATGACCTCGCAATTTACAGATGAATCTATTGTTAATAACGGTCAGATAGAGGTAGCAGCGATGAATAGCGGTCAGTTTTTAGACCCCGGGGCTTCAGATGTAACAGGCATTTATGCACAAATGTACAGAGGAATCCGAAATGCAAACCTGATGCTGGCCAACATGGGTAAAACCCCATGGACAGATCTTTACAATCCCAATTATATCAAAGGCGAGCAACTTTATCTCCGGGCGTATTTTTATTTTGAGCTTTTAAGGCGCTTTGGCGGGGTGGTTATATTAACCCAACCTCAGGATTTTACTGAAGCTTCAACAGACCTTCCCCGTGCAAGTTATGCGGAAACATTGGGTTTGATTTTGAATGACCTGGAGCAGGCCATTGCACTATTGCCATTAACCAATGCCGATTGGCCAAATCCTGCTGCACAATCTAACAGGGCTACAGGCGCTGCAGTGATGGCGCTTAAAGCAAGAGCATTGTTATTCGATGCCAGCCCGTTAAATAATGCCAACAATGATTTAGCCAAGTGGAAGAAGGCCGCAGAGGCATCAAAAGCAATTATAGACCTGAATAAATTTTCACTCGAGGCCAACTATGCCAACGTACTTACTGTGGCAAATTCTAATGAATACATCCGGATCTGGCCCCGCGGAGGCCGAGGGTTTATTGGTACCTACCTCAGCGATTTTTTAATTCCTACAAGTTATGGCGGAGCACAATCTAATCTTTCGCCAGTTCAGAATCATGTTGATCTTTATGAAATGGCGAATGGCAAACCGATTACCGATGCCACGTCGGGCTACAATCCGCAAAATCCTTACCTCAATCGAGATCCGCGGTTTTATGTCAACATCCTTTATAATAATGTTACCTGGCAGGGGCGCGCGGTACAAACCTGGCAATCGGAGCCTAATGCACAGGGGATTATCACCTATGGAACTGATATCAGCACCGCTACTTCCATTACTAAAACCAGCTATTACCTCAAAAGGTTATGGCCTGAAGCTTCGCGCTCGGGCTCTACAGCATCGGCGCTTCTGAACTATGTTTTCTACAGGTATGCCGAAGTACTGATTAATTACGCGGAGGCTTTAAATGAAGAAGCAGGTGCAACTGCCGAGGTGTATAACGCGGTGAACGCCATTCGTTTGCGGGCTAAAATGCCGGCTTTGCCAGCTGGCCTCAGCCAAGCTGAAATGCGCGAGCGCATTAAAAATGAACGTGCCATAGAATTTGCTTTCGAAGACATGCGCTGGTGGGATATACTCCGCTGGAAAAAAGGACCGGAAATCGTGGCGCAGCCAATGAAAGCCATGAAAGTGATTAAAAATGCCAATGGATCATTTAGCTACAGCGTGATAGAATTGCCCGCATTTAAAAAGGTATTCAACAATAATATGTATTTATACCCGATCCCGAGAGCAGAAATGAATAAAACCAGCGGCGCTTTAAAACAGAATCCAGGCTGGTAACTATTCAGTTATATATAATTTAAAAGATAAGAAATGACAAGATATACTAAATGTTCAGGCATAATTTTGGGCATCATATGCTATCTGTTTACCTGTACAGCTTTAGCACAAAATACAAATCAGAAGGTGTCTATCACAAAGGAAAATGATGAACAGACAGATTCAACTAATAAATTGATTGAAATTCCCTTTGGCACCCGCAGTAGGGAAGAATTGAATTTTGCCCAGAGTTCGCTTCGGTATAACCAACTGACAAAAGTACCGATTAGCAACCTGTCTGGTTTACTCGCAGGAAGGTTAAGCGGCTTTTTATTCAGATGGACAGGTAATCAACCCGGTGGCGGCAACGTATCCTACCAAATCCGTGGAAGGTCATCTTATGCGCAAGGCTCAACACCGGCTTTCCTGGTAGATGGAATTGAACGTGATTTCGAGGATATGGATATCAGCGAAATTGAAAGCGTAACCGTATTAAAAGATGCTGCTGCTTTAAACTGGTACGGGCTAAATGGGGGCAACGGCGCCATTCTGGTAACAACCAAAAGAGGCAAAGTTGGAGAAAACCTGATCTCTTTCGATGCCCAGGGCGGTTTTCAGTCGGCCAGTAACCTGATCAAACCTTTAAATGCCTACGATTTTGCCACCTTGTACAATCGTGGCTTAACCAATATCGGGCAAACGCCAGCCTACAGTGAGGCAGCCCTCGAAGGGTACAAAAATCATACAGATCCCTATTTGTATCCTGATAACAATTATTTAGATCGTTTTTTAAACAAACGGGCCGCTACCCAAAGGTATGCACTTACCTTTAGTGGCGGGAGCAACAAGGTGCGTTATTTTAGTTCCGTTAGTTACTTTAATCAGCAAGGACTTTTTAAAGAAACAGAAACGCCCAATTACGATTCTAATTATGGTTATAAACGTTATAACTTCAGGATCAATCTGGATTACGATGTGACTAAAACGCTTACGCTAACCTTATTGGCAGGGGTAAGAAGTGAAGTGCGGAACGATGTTGGAGATGGCACTGCAACTGTATTTAACAACTTGTATAATTTGCCGCCAAATGCGTTTCCTATTTTAAATGCGGATGGATCTTACGGCGGAACTTCACTCTTTCAGAATAATCCCCTCGGCCAGTTACAGGGCACAGGATTTTCGCGTACCACCACAAATATTTTACTGGCCAGTATCATGGCCGATCAAAAACTGGATTTTATAACGAAAGGCCTTTCTGCCAACTTATTCTTTTCTTATGATGGCTATGGCAATTATGGAGATGGATTATCTGAAAATTATGCTGTTTTCAATCAAACAGTTACCCCAGTACAAACCTATCGTACACCTGCGGTAATTGCTTACAGAACTGCGGCATTCCAAACCAATACCAAAAATAATGAGCTTTGGTTTGGCTTTGATTATAACAGGACCATCGGTACAGATCATCAAATAAAAGCCAATGTACGTGGGCAGCAATACGTAAGTGCAGCGGTAGATCGGTTAGATTATCGTTCGCGTATGCTTGTTGGCCGTGCCGATTACAGTTTCAAACAGCGTTATATGTTGGGTTTTACGGCAAGTTATTCCGGATCAGAAAATTACGCTCCGGGAAGACGTTTTGGGTTTTTTCCTGCAGTATCGGCCGGATGGCTTATCTCCAAAGAAGATTTTCTTAAAGATGCCTCAGCAATCAGCTACCTTAAATTGAGAGGATCTTATGGCCGTTCGGGCAATATAGGGCCAACTTACGATGCCAGCGGGAATATCGTCAGATTGCCTTACCGTACGCTGTTTACCAGAGATGCAGGGCCATTCCTCGGTTCTACTTTTTCTACCTCAACAACAGCAAGATTGGTAAGCCCTGCCGGTAACCCGTTAACCACCTGGGAAAAGGTTGACCGGTTGAACCTGGGTACAGATGTAGACTTTCTAAAAGGGGCGCTTTCTTTCTCTTTTGATTATTTTGATGAAAAACGGACAGACATTTTGGGCCCGGCAAATTTACCAGGTATCGTTGGGATAGCCATTGCACAGGTAAACTCTGGAAAGGTGAGCAGTAAAGGATTTGATGCCAGCGGTGCTTTTAATAAAAGAATCGGCGAAGTGTTCATCAGTACCAACGCCAACTTTACCTATGCTAAAAACGTGATTCTGGAAAGGACCGAAAATGTATTGCCCAATCAATCTACAATAGGGCGATACGTAAATGGGGGAAATTATTATATCGCTGAAGGTATTTTTCAAAACCAGGCAGAAATTAATGCAAGCCCAAAGCAAACCTTGTCGAGCCTGGTGGTACCTGGCGATCTTAAATATAAAGACGTTAACAACGACAATCTCATAGATGCAAATGATGCTGTATCAAGCGACTATACCGATATTCCGAAAGTATATTATGGCTTTGGTTTTAACATCAGGTATAAACAGTTTGATCTCGGTGCACAGTTTCAAGGCGTAGAAGGGCGAACAATCGATCTTTCTGATATTATGTATGCCGGCCCTAATGGATTGAACCAGTTGAGCTTAGATAGCTGGACACCTGCCACTGCGGCTACGGCAAAATATCCACGCGTTGGAATCTCAGATAATGGGAATAATACCGCAAATTCTACCTTTTGGTTGTATTCAGGTGATTTTTTGAAGCTTAGATCCGCCGAAATCGGCTATAGCACTTCAAATAAACTCAACCAGCGCTTACGTTTTAAAGGCGCAAGAATTTTTGTAAGTGGCAATAATATTTTTACCATTTCCAAACTCAATGAGCTGGATATTGATCCCGAAACACCTAATGCAGGTCGTTTTTCCTCTTATCCCTACGTAAAAACCTTTGCCGTGGGCATAAATGTCAAATTTTAATTCAAAATGAAGATGAAAAAGAAATTATATGGTATGTATATCCTTCTGGCAGTTTTGCTAATGGGCCTTGGCGCTTGTAAGGATGAATTTTTTGAACCTTCGTACAGCGAAGGCCCCGTAAGTGAAGAAGCAATCTGGAATACCGACAGGCGTGTGCGGGAGTATTTGAACAACGGATACAATTATATGCTGGCCAGATACAATGTTGACGGTTCGGGCGCATTAATGGCCAGTGGAAGTGATGAAGCCGTAAATTCAAATTTAAATAGCAACGTAAACGTTTTCAACAATGGTAACTGGAGCAGTTTAAGAACCTTCGATGAACAATACACCAATCTTTATACCGGACTGTGGGTGGTAAATACATTTCTGGAGCGTTCGCCCACGGCGGTTATTTTTCCGGCAAGCGATCTGCCCGCGTTAAGGGGAGAGGCATTTTTTCTGAGGGCTTTATTCCATTATGAATTATTTAAGCGGTATGGCGGCATCGTGCTCGCCACGAGATCCTTTTCGCCGATAGAAGATCTGAACCTTCCACGAAATACTGTTGATGATGTGGTAAAACAAATTGTTAAAGATTGCGACTCGGCAATTAGCCAGATTCCTGCAGCTTCTACCAAAGATTGGGATGCGGCCAATTACGGCCGTGCTACAAAGGCTGCGGGAATGGCGCTAAAAGCCAAAACGCTGTTGGTTTATGCAAGTCCGCTTTATAACCCGGGTAACGACCTACAGCGGTGGCAGAATGCTGCAAAAAGTGCAAAAGATTTAATTGATTTAAACAAGCACAGCTTGTTGAGCACGGCGTTATTTCCAAGCCTGTGGGACTATACCACCACCGCTACTTCTTACAATAATGAGGTTATTTTTGCCACACCGGCAAGCAATACCAATACAATAGAGTCAAATAATGCACCCATTAGCTTCACCGGCGGTTTGGGAAGAACAAACCCTACACAGAACCTGGTCGACGCCTTTGAAATGACCAATGGTAAAGCCATAACAGATCCTGCATCAGGTTATGATCCACAAAATCCGTATGCCAGCAGAGACCCACGTTTAAACCAGTTTATCGTATATAATGGCGCAAATTTTAAAACCGGAAGTTTAACCCGTGCAGTAGAAACTTATGAAGGAGGGCGTGATAATGTTCCCTCCAATGTAAACAGTACAAAATCCGGTTATTACCTGCGTAAATTTCTAAGTGGCAATGCGACTTATAACATCACGGGTACCACAAGCGTAAGAAGGCCCTGGGTACTGTTTAGGTATGCAGAAATCTTATTGATCTATGCAGAAGCCTTAAATGAATTTGGAGGTCCGAATGCAGAAGTTTATAATGCCATAAACGCTGTGCGTACCCGCGCCGGAATGCCCGTGCTATCTGGGTTAACACAGTCTCAAATGCGCGATCGCATTAAAAATGAGCGTCGTGTAGAATTATGTTTCGAAGAACAGCGTTTTTTTGATGTGAGGCGATGGAAGGATGGGGAAAGTAATTTTAACGGACCTGTTAAAGGAATAAAAATTACCAAGGTGGGTACTACGTTAGCTTATAGCCCTTTTGTAATTGAAAACCGGACCTTCACCAGTAAAAACTATTGGTATCCTTTTCAGCAGTCTGAAATCAATAAAGCAAATAAACTGATTCAAAATCCAGGGTATTAAGTATGAGGTATAGCTTAAAATTTTCTTCGCCTCAAGATAGATTTGTAATAACCGGTTCGGTAAGAAAAACGCTGATTTTTTTGCTTTTGCTAATCCTATTTTCAGGTAGCGTATATGCGCAGAAAACGGATAAATTTATGGGAGAAATTGTCAATTATGATGAAAGCACTGTTCCTGCCTACACCTTACCCGAAATACTGCTCACCACAAAAGGAGAAAGGGTGAAAAACACCTCAATTTGGGAGAAAAAGCGAAGACCAGAACTTTTAGCCCTTTTTGAAGAACATGTTTATGGAAAAACACCCGGCAGTTTTGATAGTTTAAAATTTATGGTAACCAATGAAAAATCTGATGCCATGCAGGGAAAGGCTCATTTGAAAGAGATAAAAATTACCGCCTGGAATAAAGGTAACTCGGTATCCTTTCCTGTGGTGCTCTTTATTCCCAACAAGCGGAACAAACCAGCTCCTGTATTTTTACTGATCAACAACCGGAGCAGCAGAAATACGGATCCAACAAGAGCAGAAAAGAGTGCTTTTTGGCCTGCAGAGCAAGTGATCGACAGCGGTTATGCTATCGCTGCTTTTCATCATGGAGATGTGGCTCCCGACCGTAAGGATAGCTATCAGAATGGTGTATTGGCACATTTATTTCCGGCAGAACTCGAAAAAGATAATGGAATGAAAGCAATCGGCGTTTGGGCCTGGGCAGCAAGCAGGGTAATGGATTACTTCAAAACCGATAAAGCAATCGATTTTAACAAAGTTGCGCTCGTAGGGCATTCGCGGGGTGGTAAAACGGCTTTATGGGCAGCCGCCCAGGATCAACGTTTTGCAATGGTGTTTAGCAGTTGCTCAGGCAGCACAGGCGCATCGCTTGCAAGGCGTAAATATGGCGAAACAATAAGCCTGATCAATAAACAGTTTGGTTATTGGTTTAACAATAATTACAAGAAATATAGCAACGATGTAAACAGCCTGCCGGTTGATCAGCATATGCTTATTGGTCTCATTGCTCCAAGGCCGGTGTATACCACCAATGCTACCGAAGATCGATGGGCAGACCCTTATGGCTCGTTTTTGTCATTAGTGAATGCCAGGCCTGTTTACGATCTCTATGGTAAAAAAGTTGTCCTTTCTAAAGATATGCCCGTAGTGAACAGTCCCATAATTAGTTCGGCTATGGCTTACCATTTCAGGGAAGGAAAACACGACCTCAACATTTACGATTGGACAAATTTTATCCGCTTTGCCAAACTCCATTTTTAGTTATGCTATTGGATGGGTGCTGTGGCAAGACGCTATTTCACAATATGTTATGCTAGCATAACCTGAAAAGATTAGATTGGTTAGTTTTAGTTGACGGAGGAATGCTGCAAAGCGCCTCCGTTTTTTGTTTTCTGGTGATATGCAATGATTTACCAATATTTTTTTGAAGGCAAATCTCAGTTTTAATACCCTTCAGGGCAATTTTTTTGTTTTTGTACAAAATTGAACCATTTCCGTACAAAAACGAACCCTTTAGCACCCTCAAGCCGTGTATTTTTATCACAACCAAATTATATTCTTATGAGCCAATAGCTAAGTTCCCTTAACCCAGAGCAAGGTGAAATGGGAGGTTAAGTGTATTAAATGCGTCCAGATTGGATGTATTAAAAGATCTCTTTGCCTATCCTAATCAGTATAACACCGTATCTGATCACCGATTTTTTAGCCCCATCATTGTGATTCGAATAGCGGTTTGCCGGCAATCGCCCTTCGATTTATAATGTCTCTTTACGTCAATCCCTTATTTAGGTAGCAACTGGTGCGCATGTAATTTTAGCAGAGGCAAAAATTGCCCTCTGCTTTGAAGCATTGCTGCATTCAAATTTAAAGAATTTTTTAATCCAATAATTTAATGTTTATTACCATGAAAAAACTAAATTTAGAGAAAAACGGAAAGGTCGCTTTGCTGGCATTTTTATGCTTGCAAATGCTTTCGTGCACTAAAAGCAAGGATGAAGATCTTTTAGAAACCTTTAGCAACGGCGCGCAGAAAATGGCTGTTGTTGGTGCCGCCAATAATGTGCTGATCAGGCCGGTGTACAACAGTACAGCTGTATTGCGCAATCCATTAAATGGCTGGGTAATGTATGCAAAGCGTGATGCGCTGGATACCTACTGGGATAGTCAGTTTTATGTGCCAGAATTGGGCAGAAACGTAAAGGCTATAGATTATGCATCCGCCTGCTACATCCGTACAAGCTGGAGATCGCTCAATCCCAGCCCTGGCGTTTATGCCTGGAGAGACCTTAATTCACAAATTGGTAAATTAATTAATGGCGTTAAAACCAGGGGATTACCCATCGCATTCCGGATCGTTGTAGATGGGCGCGATCAGGGAGAAAATACGCCTGCTTTTGTATTTAACGCAGGAGCTGGATACTGGTTGTCAAATCCCGCCGCCCCTACACAGAAAACCCCTTACCCTCAAGATCCAATATTCAGGCAGTATTATGCCACATTCATTGAAGAACTGGCAAAAGACTTTAATGATCCTGTTCGTACCTCTTTTATCGACGCCTATGGTTTAGGTAAATGGGGAGAAGCGCATAATACGGTATATGCAGCACCGGGTGTATTAACGGCTGCACAAACAGAGACGGTAAAAGAAGAGACTTTAGACTGGATAATGGCCCTATACAACAGAACATTTACCAAGGTACCGTTGGTGATCAATTACCACAGGCTAATAGGTCATCCTACGAGTTGGGGGGCAGCAAACGCCAATAGTGACAGGTTGCTGGTGAAAGCGATCAATCAAGGGTATAGCCTGAGGCATGATGCCTTTGGAATGACCGACTACTACCAAAGCTGGGAGAAAAACTTTGCCGCAACCTGGAAACATAAACGGCCGATTATTATGGAGGGAGGATGGATTGTGAGTGGTACCCATCGTTATTGGATCGACTCCAGCGGACAATATCGCGAAGGACACCCTGAGGATGTAAGGTTAGGCGAATTTAACAGGTCGGCCGAAGCTGCGGTAAACATGATGGATTTTAGGGTTGGAGAAACAACTTCCTGGTTTCAGACCAGCTTTCCCCTGGTACAACGTTTTAATGCAGAAGGAGGCTACCGGTTATATCCTGATGAGTTATCGTTACCAAACGCAATTGCCAATGGTGCAACGGCTACTTTAAGCCATCGCTGGAAAAACATGGGCTGGGGGTATTGCCCTAACAATATTCCTCAGTGGAACTATAAGTACAAAGTTGCCTTTGCTATTCTGGATACTGCCGGTGCGGTAAAAAAACTTTTTATTGATGAAAACGGAGATCCCTCTAAATGGCTGAAAGATAATCCCATCACTTACAATTTCACCACAACGGCAATCAATTTACCTCCTGGCAATTATAAATGGGGAGTAGCCATCATCGATAAAACAAATTTGAATAAACCGGGTATTGCACTTGCTGTAACCGGCACCTTTAAAAACGGATGGCTTGAACTCAGTAACTTGCAGGTTCAGGCAGAGGCGCCCATTGGCCAAACGGTAAAATTAAAAGGTCCCAACAATATGTTTGTATCCGGCGAAAATGGGGAAGCACCAATGAGATGTAACCGTGCGAACGCGTCTGGCTGGGAAACCTTTGCCATTATAGACGCAGGCGGAGGAAAAGTCGCCCTGCGCAGCATGAATAAATATGTATCCTCAGAAAATGGAGCACTTACCGGGATAACCTGCAACCGAACAACGATCAGCGATTGGGAAAAGTTTGATTGGGTGGTTAATGCCAATGGAAAAATCTCACTTAAGGGGAATAACGGCAAATACATTTCTTCTGAAGGTGGACAATCGGTAATGAAATGTAACAGGGAAACCATTGCAGGCTGGGAGGCTTTTGCTTTGGAATAGGCGTAAATTACTTGTACGGAAGATTTCGCATTCTGGTCTTAGCATCTCGCTAAGACCAGGTGGTATCGTCGTCATCCGATAGCTATCGGATGCAGAAGGCTATTTCAGCCGACGAAGCAATCTTTGTAGCACTGATCGCTTGGCAGGAAAGATTGCTTCGTCGTTCCTCCTCGCAATGACGTTTTTTACTATTCTAGCCTTAGCATCTCGCTAAGACTTCCCATTCTTTGTTTAATAGTAAAAAAACAAAGTCTCGGAGAGAGACGCTAAGGCCAGGTGAGGATTGAAAATCCGTGTTTATCTGTGCCCATCTGTGGTTAAAAGGGCTTAATTTAATGACATTGTTGTTTCATCAAGTAACGCTTTTTGCTGTTATTTTAAGATTGTTGTATTGTATTATAAATATTACAACGCTACAATCTCTTTCCAGTCTGATATTTTGTTTATTTGCGTCATTTATTTGCCGATACGCTCTACTTCTTTAATAAACTGGCTACCTACAGCCGACCGAACATCTACATTTTAACCAAATATTACGCTCATGAGATTATTCAATCTATTGAAGGGTTCTTTACTGATCTTTTTAGTTTTTGGCCTGTCCCTGTTTTGCCTTGCGCAGACCACCTATAATTTTAATGCAGGGGCAACAATAACAACGCCTCCGGGGTCTCCCTGGGCCACACAAGCTGTTATTACTATTGCTGGGGTCAATTATAAACTCACCTCAGGAGGAAACGGAGGTTTTAGCCTTAGCGCAACGGGCGGAAGCGGCAATTCTGCTTCTTTGTGGAAAACCGGTGCAGGAGGAGACACTTTCAGGTTGGAGCGCGCAGATGGACAGCCTTTTAATTTTTATTCAATGTATGTTAGGCACGAGGGCTATAACAGTTACAACGGCCAGTTCGGCATCGTTATCCCGCCATGGTATATTGTTACTTATAATAAAGTTGCAGGAGCAGCCGAAACGGATCAGGATAATTCTCCCATAGTTGGAGGATCGAACGCAATTACCACTACAACCAATACTTTCACCAGAACATTGGCCGTAAACAGTGTTGATATATATTTTAAAGCAAATAATGGTTATTGGATCGATGATATAAGGGTTGGAATAGCTACCGGAACAGAAGTGGCCCCAACCGTTAGTACTACGGCAGCTACTACTATTCAGACGAATTCGGCGGTATTAGGTGGAAATGTAACAGCCGATGGAGGTGCCGCTGTAACCGAAAGAGGTATTGTATGGTCTACCACCGGCGTTCCTACGACCTCAAATAATAAAGTATCCAACGGTAACGGAACAGGTAGTTTCAGTGCCACAATTTCTTCCCTTCCGGCAGGTACCCTGATCAATTATAGGGCTTACGCAATTAATTCAGAAGGGACCAGTTATGGGGCCAACAGCCCATTTACCACTTTGGTACAGCCTACTATAACTTCAGCGGCTTACAATGTTGCGACTGGAGTATTGGCCGTAACAGGTACAGGCCTACAGGCTAAAGCAGGTGCTGCCAATGATGTCGATATTTCTACCTTAACCCTTACTGCTGAGGGCGGTAGTACTTATACGCTCACAAGTCCCGATGTGGAAATTACCAGTGCAACGACATTCAGCGTGACTTTGAATGCCACCGATAGAACGGCCTTGGGTATGATTATAAATAAGAATGGTACAACCTCTACAGGAGGTACTGTTTATAACCTGGCAGCAGCAAACGGCTGGATGGCCAACGTAAGTTTAAATGCAGATGCAACCAATGCGGTTACGGTGAGTGGGGTAGCCGTACCGACCATTACTTCTGCAACTTACAATGGAACAACAGGGGTGATGGTGGTGAGCGGAACCGGCTTTCTTATTAGAAGCGGTGCGCTCAACGATATTGATGTCACTAAGATGACCGTTAAGGGTCAGGGCGGCGCTACCTATACCTTAACTTCGGGCGGTGTTGAAATTAATTCTGCACTGTCGTTTGCAATTGTATTGAATGCTGCCGATAAAGCTGCACTTATTCCTATTTTAAACAAGAATGGTCTTTCGGCACAGGATGGCAATATCTATAACCTGGCTGCTGCGGATGACTGGAACAGAGGCGCGGATCCGGCATTAACTACAGCAGATCAAACTGGAAATAGTATTCAGGCCACACTTCCAATTTCGCTTTTTCCAGTAACACTGCCAAACCCGGTATATGGGGCGGCTTACAGCCAGAACGTTACTGCTTCAGGCGGTACAGGGGTTTATACCTTTACGTTAAGTGCAGGCAGTCTGCCAGCGGGTATGTCCCTGAGCCCGGCGGGTATTCTTTCAGGAACTCCTTCACAGGCCGGAAACTTTAACTTTACTGTGCAGGCTGCCGATGGCAATTCGGTAACTGGCACACGCGCATATAACATACAGATTGCATCGCCCACGGTCGTAGTCAATCCGGTTACTTTGCCCGATCCGGTTCTTACGGTCGCCTATAGCCAGCAACTGTCTTCTACAGGGGGGATAGCTCCGTACACCTATCTTGTTGGTGCAGGTGCATTGCCTGCGGGCCTGTCGCTCAGCAGTACGGGGCTTATCTCGGGAACGCCAACGGCCTCGGGTACCTTTAATTTTTCTATATTCTCCAGCGATATTTCTCCTTTTAATGGGGTAAGGGCCTATTCAGTTACTGTTGCACCGGCTGTGATCACCATCAGCCCTGCCACACTTCCTGATGCCGTGGTTGGATCGGCCTATAGCCAATCTCTGTCATCCACCGGGGGAGTATTACCTTATACTTATTCGATTACTGCCGGTGCGCTGCCTACAGGTATCACGCTGAGCGCTGCTGGAGTACTGTCGGGAAGTGCCACAGCAGCTGGAAGCTATTCCTTTACCGTAAAAAGTACAGATGCATCTTTGGGCAGTAAATCTCAGGCTTATAGCATTAATGTTGCTCAGGCCGATATTACAATAAGTCCTGCTACATTGCCTAATCCTACTTTGGGTGCTGCATATAGCCAAACCTTCTTATCTGTGGGCGGAACAGCACCTTATACTTATTCGATTACTGCCGGCGCGCTGCCTGCAGGTATCACGCTGAGTGCTGCAGGAGTATTGTCGGGAACGACCACTGCACCAGGGAGCTATACCTTTACGGTAAAAAGTACGGATGCGTTTTCGAGCAATAAATCAGTATCATACACCATAGTGATATCGGCGCTAACAATTTCTGCCCCTGCCAACTTTCCTGTGGGCTTAAGCACTACTTATGGAACTGCATCCGTTATAACTAGTGTCACTGTATCCGGTACCGGATTATTGGCAGGAATTACGGCCACTCCATCATCAACCACCAATTTTGAGGTGAGTGCCGATGGTACAACTTTCGGTCCTTCTGCCATCATCGGTAGTTCTGGTACGGTGTCCGGAACTGTATATGTAAGACTAAAAGCAACTGCATCTGCTGGTACAAATTTAGGAAATGTGATATTAACAAGTGCAGGTGCAAATAGTACTACGATAAACATACCCTCGAGTACAGTTTTAAAGGCAACATTAACTTATACTTCAAATGCGATATCAAAAGTTTATGGGGCAAGTGTTCCGGTTTTAACAGGAACAGTAACCGGCTTTGTGAATTCGGAAATTTTAACAACGGCAACAACCGGCACGATTAATTGGTCAAGCTCTGCTACAATAAGTAGTGCTGTTGGTTCATATAATATTAATGGTGGAGGACTAACTGCAGCAAATTATAATTTTGTACAGGCTGCAGCTAATGCCTCAGCTTTAACCGTTACACCAAAACCATTAACTGTATCAGCAACCGGGAATAATAAACTGTACGACGGGACTACAACTGCAACAGTAACCCTGAGCGATGATCGTGTAGCAGGCGATGTATTTACCGAAAGTTACACAGGAGCTTCATTTGCATCGGCTGCTGTAGGAACAAATAAACCGGTAACGGTTACGGGCATTACCATTTCTGGTGGTGCATCGGGCAATTATACCTTAGGCAATGCAACCGCATCAACAACAGCAAATATTACGGTTAGAACGATTACAATAAACCCAACTGTAAATTCAAAAACTTACGGAAACGTAGACCCTACACTAAACTTTACCGCTACACCAGCTTTAGCTACCGGTGATAGCTTTAGCGGATCACTTACCCGTGCAGCGGGAGAAAATATCGGTACTTATGCCATTACCCAGGGTACGCTTTCGGCTGGAAGCAATTATGCAATAACTTTTACCGCAGGAACAAATTTTACAATCAATAAAAGAGCAATTACGGTTACTGCTACCGGACAATCGAAAGGATACGGTAATGTTGATCCCTTCCTAACCTATACGCTTGGCGGATCTGGCCTGGCCTTCGCCGATACCTTTAGCGGCAGTTTATCGCGCGCACCTGGAGAAAATGTGGGCAGCTATGCCATCACCCAGGGTACCTTGGCACTAAGCACTAATTATGCGATCACCTTTACTCCAGGAATAAATTTTACAATCAATCCAAGGGCGGTAACGGTTACAGCTACTGCACAATCTAAGGAATACGGTAGTGTTGATCCCTTCCTTACCTTTACGGTCGGCGGATCAGGCCTTGCCTTTGCCGATACCTTTAGCGGAAGCTTAAGCAGACTGCCAGGTGAAAATGCGGGTGATTATGCCATTACTCAAGGTACCCTTGCATTGAGCAGTAATTATGCTTTGAGCTATGTTGGTGCGGATTTTACCATCGGCAAGAAAACCATTACGGTAACCACGGTAGCCAAAAGCAAAAGTTATGGTGATGCCGATCCGGCGTTAACTTACACTTTCGCCCCAGCATTAGTTACGGGCGACAGCTTTAGCGGGTCACTTAGCCGTTCGGCAGGAGAAAACGTGGGCACCTATCCGATCGATCAGGGCAGCCTGGCTTTAAATGCAAATTATAACTTGAACTATGTAGGAGCTGATTTTGTGATCGCCAAGAAGATCATTACGGTAACTGCATCCGCCAAAAGTAAAGCCTATGGTGATGCCGATCCGGCACTGACCTATACTTTCATCCCGGCTTTGGTAGGTACTGATACTTTTACGGGAGCATTGAGCAGATTGCCGGGTGAAACTATTGGAAGCTATGCCATTAACCAAGGTACACTTACACTGAACAGCAATTATACCTTAAATTATGTCGGTGCAAATCTCACTGTTGGCAAAAAAACAATAACGGTAACAGCTGTTGCGACAAGTAAAATCCAGGGCGCTGCCGATCCGGTGCTGACCTATACTTTTACCCCAGCATTGCAAACAGGCGATAGTTTTACAGGATCCTTGAGCAGGACAGCTGGTGAAACCGCGGGTACCTATGCCATTACCCAGGGTACACTGGCATTGAACGGAAACTATATCCTGGCCTACACAGGAGCCAATCTGACCATTGAAGCGAAAACCGTAATAACGGTAACTGCGGTAGCGAAAAGCAAAAGCTATGGTGATGCCGATCCGGCATTGACCTATACTTTCGCTCCTGCATTGCAAACAGGTGATAGTTTTACTGGATCCTTAAGCAGGGCGGTTGGTGAGAATGTTGGTATCTATGCAATTGGCCAGGGTACACTTGCCCTGGACGCGAAGTATATCCTAACTTACGTTAGTGCTGACCTGACCATTGGTGAAAAAACAATAACGGTGACAGCAGCAGCGAAAAACAAAACCTATGGTGATGCTGATCCAGCGTTGACCTATACTTTCGCTCCTGCATTGCAAACAGGTGATAGTTTTACGGGATCCCTAAGCAGAGCGGTTGGTGAGAATATTGGTACTTATGCCATCAATCAAGGTACACTTGTATTAAGTAGCAACTACAGCATAACATTTAGTAGTGCCAATTTAACTATCGGTAAGAAAACAGTCACGTTAACCGCGGCCGCTAAAAGCAAAATCTATGGTGATGCAGATCCGGCGCTGACCTATACTTTTGCCCCGGCCTTAGTAACTGGCGACAGCTTTAGTGGATCACTTAGCCGTTCGGCAGGCGAAAATGTGGGCACCTATCCGATCAATCAGGGCAACCTGGCTTTAAATGCAAACTATACCCTGAATTATACAGGAGCAAATTTGGTAATTGCTAAGAAAACCATTATGGTAACCGCGGCCGCTAAGAATAAAAGCTATGGTGATGCAGATCCGGCGTTGACCTATACTTTTGCACCGGCATTAGCGACGGGCGACAGCTTTAGCGGGTCACTTAGCCGTTCGGCAGGCGAAAATGTGGGCACCTATCCGATTAACCAGGGCAGCCTGGCTTTAAATGCAAATTATAGCTTGACTTATACGGGAGCCGATTTTGTCATCGCTAAGAAAACCATTACGGTAACTGCTGCTGCCAAGAGCAAAACTTACGGAGACACCGATCCGGCGCTGACCTATACTTTTAGCCCTTCGCTAGGGACAGGTGATGGTTTTACAGGTGCGCTGAGTCGCAGTTCAGGCGAAAATGTAGGTGTATATGCTATTGCCAGTACCTTGAGCGCGGGTGCTAATTACACTATAGACTTTAAAACAGCTGATCTGACGATTAATAAAGCAGTGTTAAGCGTAACTGCAGATGCAAAGCAGATGTGCCAGGGAGCCGATCTACCCGCATTTACCTTGAGCTACAACGGTTTTAAATTTTCTGACAATGCAAACAGTTTAAGTACAAGGCCATCGGTAAACAGCACCGGAAGCAGGTCTTCTGCAGCTGGAGATTATGTGCTTTCACCAGTTGGCGGCGTATCTGCCAATTATACTTTTAATTATATCAACGGCGTGCTTAAGATCAATCCCCTTCCGCTCATTGCTATCAATAGCAATAAGGGAACCAGCATCAGCAGGGGAGAAACTGCTATTCTTACCGCAACAGGGGCTGCAAGCTATGTGTGGTCGACTGCCAGTGGGATTATTACCGGACAAAATTCTGCCAGCCTTACCGTTAGGCCAAGAGAAACTACTACCTACACCGTTACCGCTACCAACGGAAGCGGATGCAGCCAGAGCCAGTCTATTACCATCACTGTCGCCGAGGATCTTTCAAAAATCAAGGCCAACAACATTCTTACCCCAAACAATGATGGCTTTAACGATAAGTGGGTAATCGAGAATATCGACTACTATCCGAACAATGAGGTTAAGGTATTTGATAAGGCAGGAAGGATCATTTATAGTAAAAAGGCATACGATAACAGCTGGGACGGAACAGTCAACGGAACGGCACTTTCAGAGGGTACCTATTATTATATTGTTGATTTCGGTACAGATAAGATGAGGGTAAAGGGTTTTATCACACTGGTAAGGGAAAATTAGTTAAATTAAAGAGAAGATCAAATGAAGACTTTATATAAAATATTGATGTTACTGGCAGTATGGATACCTGCAGTCAGTGTTCACGCACAGCTGAATCCGCTTTCCTCACAATATTATACCAACCGTTATGTGATCAATCCCGCATTTGCAGGTGCAAACAATGGCCTGCGCATAAACGGGGCCTACCGTAAACTTTGGGACAACGTTCCGGGCGCTCCCGTAACACAGAATCTCACCGCCGACTATGGTTTCAGTAAAGTTGGTATAGGATTGAACATGAGCAATGAAAGTGCAGGGCTACAGCGGCAGACCCGCATAGTGGGCAGTTATGCCTACCACCTGCCTTTAAACGCAAACAACCAGCAGCTTCATTTTGGCCTGTCGGTAGGTTTCATGAACCAGCGTCTTGAAAACGCAGATATTTATGGCAATCCGAACGACCCGATGGTGGGGCTTTACAATGACCGCAAAACCTATCTTGATGGGGATTTTGGTGTTGCCTATACTTCAGATAAACTGAGTATTGAGGGATCGTTGCCCAACCTGAAAAGCTTTTTCAAAAAAGATGTGATCAAGCTGGCCGATGTGGCCACTTTTTATACGGCCATAAGTTATAAGATTACGCTGAGTGAAGGAATTGAGGGGATAGAGGTTGAACCAAAAGTAGCCTACCGCGGGGTGAGAGGGTTCGATAATATCTTTGATCTGAGTGCACAGGCCTGGATTGCAAACAAACAGGTGTTTTTGATGGGGGTATACCATAGCAGTGAAAATGCCACCTTCGGCATTGGTGTAGACTTTAAAAGAAAATACCTGATCAGTGGGATGTACACCACACAGACCTCGGCTTTAAGTGCCTATACAAACGGCAGTTTTGAGCTGAATCTCCGGTTGAGCGTGTTGTAGGATTTTTGCAGAAGGATAATCTTGGGTATTGAAAGCATGAAGGAAATGGTCGTATCAATACCCTCATAATACCAGGTGAACAGATTGACAACCCCGATGTACTTTACTGTTGTCGGGGTTGTTTTTTAGTGTGCGGCAGAATAAACGGGCATGCGTTGTAGGCTGGGCGCCACTCATCTTTTTAACCGTTATTACAGTCGAGAAAATGATTAACAGAAGATCAAGTAAATGTTAATTTTATTACTTTCGGGAATAACTACGCTATTTTTACATGGGATAGTGAGCATCTTTAAAGATCAGCTACCTAACTTTGCTAGTAATAAATGTGCTATTATTTAACTTTTAGAATGTAGCCCAGGCCATATACGTTTTCTATGCTAACATGGTCTGAGGCCTTGAAGAGCCGTCTTAGCCTTGAAATAAAAACTTCAAGGCTTTTTCCATTAAAGTAATCGTCGTTCCCCCATAACGCCAATAAAATATCTTTCTTTTTAACTACCTGATTAATATTGCCAGCCAAATGGTCTAATACTTCCGATTCTCTAACGGTTAAGGAAACTTCTTTGCTGTCGGGCATTCGCAGAAACAGCTGATCCTTTTGGTACCTGATGTCGCCGATGTTGATAAATCCTGAACCGGATGGGAACTGCACGTTTGGAGCGCTGGAAAACTTGTTGATGATATTTCCTATTCTAAGCACCAGCTCCTCAATTTCGAATGGCTTTGAGATATAATCTATTGCACCAATTTTGAGGCCGCGAAGACGGTCCTGTTTTTCGTTATGTGCCGTTAGAAAGAAAAAAGGTTGATTGGAGTTGATCATCACCATCTCTGAGGCCAGGTCAAAGCCATTCATATCTGGCAGCTGTACATCCACAATAACCAATTTGTTATCAAGCTGGTTTGCGTTATAATATGCCAATGCTTCCGAAGCAGTTTTGAACCATAGCACACTGAATCCCCTCAATTTCAGGTATTCTGAAATTACATTGCCCAGGTCTATTTCATCTTCAATTATTACGATATCATAACTCATAAAATTCTTTAGATTAATGATTTGTACCAATTATGGTCTGCTCCGCAGGGATATGAATCAGAAACTCGGTCCCTTTTCCCAATGTTGTTCTTACATTGATTTCCCAGCCATGAATATCAATACATTGTTTAACGTAATATAAGCCCAGCCCCAGGCCCGAAACGGTATTGTCTTTGCCCGCACGGAAAAACTTATCGAATATCTTTTCTTTCATTGCGTCTTCAATTCCTTTTCCGTTATCTTTAATATGGATGGTATATCCGCCATTATGCTCGGTAATAAAGAGCACAGTCATTTTTATATCGCTATGATTGTGCTTAAAGGAGTTGTCGAGGATGTTTTGCAACATGGTGGTAAACACAAAAGGATCAACCATGATCATTATTTCCGAACCATGGGGATCAAAAGTAAGACTATTTGGCTCTTGGACTTTTATTTTATAATCGTTAACCAAAGTAAGAATGGCATAATTAAGATCTGTTTCCTCCAGGTTAATGTTGCTGTTGATTTCCGAAATTTCCAGCATCTGGTTAATGTGGGAGTGAAGTCGCCGTGCCTGTCTCTCTACAATATTTACGAGTGCATTTACGCGTGTCCTGTCATTGAGCACCTCATCTTCGTGCAGGCTTTTGCTTGCCACTAATATAGTCGTAATGGGGGTGTTAAATTCATGTTTAATACTGTTTAGGAAATCAGATTTAATATCTGTTTCTTTTTTCTGCCGCATCCAGCTGATATAGGTATAATAATTAATGCCCACAATAATAATGATGCAAAGCGCAACCAATAAAAATGTGGGCAGCATTTGAAAAGCAACTTTTAAAGTGCGGCCCGGAGGATCGACAAAAAGATTAAAGGTAACTCTGTAATCGTACACCAGTTCGCCACTAACAGAAAGGTTGGTTACCCTGTTCTGGACGTTAGGATCAGTCAATGTGCCATCAATGATGACTCCGAACGGTGTTTTTTGGGATGCTTTGAACAATGTATCGGTACTGCTGTCAAATATGGGAATGTTGCCGATGTTGGGATCGAAGTTAATCTCAATTGACTGGAAAGTGAGCAGATATTGAAGATTGGAATCTAACCCATTCCTTTTAACGATCGAGCGGAAAACACTGTCCATAGTGCTTTCTTTTTGCAGGTCTTTTAACAATGTGTTGCTAACACTTTGTGAACGTTTAACAAATTCTTTCTTGTTGCTTAAGTATGCTTGTTTAAGCGCGGGCATATTTCTCGAGAGGATCGAATCGATAATCTTTCCGCCGCCCTTATAAACTTTGTCTTCGGATATACTGCGCCCATATTCATCGTTAATCAGCGTTTTTTCTTTTAAACTATAATCCCTGTCCCGCAGAACGTAAGAATTATAGGTTAACCTGAGCTGTACCAGAAGCAATATCAGAAAACTGACCAATACTACTGACTTATATATACGATCTTTCATTTTATCCTTTAAAAATAGCCGTATTATTTCATAAATACCATAACGTTAAGCTTTTGTTAGGTTTCTGTTACGTTTTCGTTCGACAAATTACCTCGATGTTGGATGTAGATTTGGATAACGGAAAGTAGATCGCAATAAAAACCAGATCAATGTTGAATGATTGGGTTTGATAAATGATTGTAATCCAATAAGTCTTTTAAATAAATAACACCAATCACATAACAAAAAAAAGAGAAATGACCTTTAAAAGGATTTTATTATTATTGCTTATCGTTTCGGGAACGACATCTATTTATCCGGCAATGGCCCAGCAAAAAACGGCCAATAAACCACTGACTGAACTTCAACAGGATTTTGTTGACCTTGGGTTGGGCATGTTTATCCACTATGGGATGCCAACTTTTATGGATCAGGACTGGTCTGATCCTGATGCCGACCTTTCATTGTTCCAATCGCCAAAATTGGATGCAGACCAGTGGGCAAAAGCCGCAAAATCTGCTAACATGACCTATGGTTGCCTTACCACTAAACACCACAGTGGTTTCCCGATCTGGAATACCAAAACTACAGCGTATAACGTAATGAACACGCCGCTAAAGCGCGATGTAGTTAAGGAATATGCAGATGCTTTCCGCAAAAACGGATTAAAGGTAATGTTGTATTATTCCATATTGGATACCCACCATGGCATCCGCCCAAACCAGATTACACCAGCCAACGTTAAAATGATCAAAGATCAGATTACCGAACTGCTCACCAATTATGGCGAGATCACAGCGCTGATTATCGATGGATGGGACGCGCCTTGGTCGAGGATTTCTTATGATCAGGTGCCTTTTGAAGATATCTATTACCTGATTAAATCATTACAGCCAAACTGTTTGGTGATGGATTTAAATGCAGCAAAATATCCTACACAGGCGCTATTTTATACCGATATCAAATCTTATGAGCAGGGCGCAGGGCAGTTTATTTCTAAAGAGAACAACAAACTTCCGGCACTTGCCTGTCTTCCCCTGCAGGCCAATTGGTTCTGGAAAACGTCTTTTCCTACCACTCCGGTAAAAAACGTACCTGAGCTGGTGAACAAATTCATCATTCCTTACAACGGTGCCTATTGCAATTTTATTCTCAATGTAGCGCCCGGTAAAAATGGTTTAATAGACGATAATGCTTTGGCAGCACTTAAAGAAATGGGCCAGATTTATAAAAAATCTACAGCTCTTCCACGTATTCCTGCGCACGCTGCACCGATTATTTCGAGCAACATCGCCAAGCACGTAAAAAGTAACAGCAGCTGGAGTGATGATATGAATATCATGGATTTTGCCAACGATGATGATTTCGGTTCTAGCTGGTCATCCAATCACACCGTAAAATCGCCATGGTATGAACTGAATTTCGAAAAAGCTGTTCCCTGTAACATGGTGGTACTAACCGCTGGCAATAACAGAAAAGCTACCTACAGTTTACAGTATTATGCAAATGGTAAATGGAATGCTTTAGCTGCAAAAAATGAGGGAGAGAAAAAGGTGAGTGTTTTTAGATTCGAGCGCATCTGGTGCGAAAAAATAAAGGTAACCATTACAGGCTTCGATAGCCCGCCCGCTATTGCAGAACTAGGGGTGTTTAACGAAAGAAAATAAGATGTGTTAGCCGGATCATTTTTGGCCCGGCTAATTTATTAACCGCTCTTGTTTGACAGATACAGATGGAAATTGACTACTCCAAATGATACCGACAAACATTTTTTGAAATAATCTAAACATAAAAACCAACCAAACTTTATGAACCAAAATTTTACTCTTAAGGTAAGGCATCTGCCTTATCTGGGAAACCTCTGGGTACTGTTCGCCGTATTTAGTGCCTGTTTATTGCTTTTGGGCAGTCCCACTTATGCGCAACAGGGCGCAACAATCAAAATTACCGGTACTGTTAAAGATTCGCTTGGCCTGGGAATTCCGGGCGTAAGCCTTCAGGTTAAAGGCCAGAGCGGTATGGGAACCATTACCGATGGCGATGGTAAATTCTTGCTGAACGCTACAGTCAAATCAACAGTTGTCGTATCATCTGTGGGTTTCAGGCAGATCACTTTTATAGCCGATCCGCTAAAGTTAAAGGTAGATCTGGTACTGCATTCGGATGACAACAATCTTTCGGATGTAGTGGTTACCGCCTTTGGAAAGAAGGAGCGGAGAGAAGCCATGGTGGGGTCTGTTACCAGTATTACACCTGGCAAGCTAAAGATCCCATCCAGCAATTTAACCAATGCCTTGGCCGGACAGATTGCCGGCGTAGTGGCCTACCAGCGGAGCGGCCAACCAGGGCTTGACAATTCTACCTTTTTTATCCGCGGGGTAACCACATTCGGCTACAAGCAAGATCCATTGATCCTGGTAGATAACGTGGAGCTTACACCAACCGATCTGGCGCGGCTACAAGTTGATGACATTGCGAGTTTCTCCATCTTAAAAGATGCCAGTGCCACGGCGTTGTATGGTGCGAGAGGGGCTAATGGGGTAATCTTGGTAACCACAAAGGAAGGTGTTGAAGGCAATGCGAAAGTAAATGTCCGCTTTGAAAACTCCATTTCGCAGGCCACACAAAACCTTGAAATTGCCGACCCCATTACTTTTATGAAGATGTACAATGAGGCCATCACCACTCGAAATCCTTTAGGCGTGCCAAGGTTTAGCCAGAACGATATTTATAACCGCGAGCAGACTTTAAGTGGTGCGCCGGGGAGCAACAAATATGTTTATCCTGCTGTAAACTGGATTGATGAACTGTTTAAAACCAGCACCAATAACCAACGCTTAAACGGAAGCGTAAGCGGGGGCGGAAAGATTGCAAGATACTATATCGGTACTTCTTATAACCGCGATAACGGGATATTAAAGGTAAGCCCTGTAAATAACTTCAACAATAACGTTAAACTCGAAAATTACCAGCTCCGCTCAAACGTCAACATCAATGTTACGCCTACTACAGAAGTGGTACTTAGGCTGTCGGGAACTTTTGATGAGTACAATGGGCCGATTACCGATGATGGCTCTTTCTCTGCCGACCTTTATAAAAAGGCGCTTCATACCAGCCCGGTATTATTTCCGGCCTTTTACCCGGCCGATCCTTCGCTGGGGATCGATACCCACATCCTATTTGGTAACAGCTCCACTGAAGGCACAGGAAATACAGTCGGTTTTTCCAATCCTTATGCAGATATGATGAAGGGATATAAATCTTTTTCCAGGTCAAGGATGTCTGCACAGCTCGAGCTGAACCAAGACCTTAACTTCCTGACCAAAGGCCTGTCTTTTAAAGGAATGTTTAACACCAATAGATATTCTTATTTCGACCTGACCAGAAAATATTCTCCATTTTTTTACAATGTGGCATCCTATGATAGGATCAGCGATCAATATAGCCTCAACTGGATCAATAACCAGCCTGGCCAGGCTTCAGAATACCTGAGTTTTGAACCAGGATTTAAAGACATTAATACATTTGTGTACATGCAGGCTGTTTTGGATTACTCGAGGCAGCTCGGCAGTAAACACAACATCAGCGGTACATTGATAGCCACAAGGCAACAGCGTTTATACGCCAATGCAGTAGATCCGGCAACCAATTTATCCAGCCTTCAATATTCGCTTCCCTACCGGAATGTTGGCCTATCGGGAAGGTTGGGTTATGGTTACGATAACCGTTATTTTGCCGAATTTAACTTTGGCTACAACGGATCAGAGCGCTTTGCTGAAAAGAACAGGTTTGGTTTCTTTCCAACTATCGGCGGTTCATGGGTAATTTCCAACGAAGCTTTCTGGAACGGCGGGTTAAAGGAAGCTGTGAACAAGCTTAAACTGCGCGCAAGCTATGGCCTCGTAGGTAACGATGCCATTGGCGCACAGCGATTCTTTTACCTTTCGAACGTGAACCTGAATGGTGGTAGCCCTGCTTATTTCGGACAAGCAAATAGCGTTACCAGGCCAGGGGTAAGCATTACCAATTATGCCAATGATGCTGTTACCTGGGAAACTTCCAGACAGACCAATATTGGGCTGGAAATCAGTTTGTTTAAAAGTCTGAATATTATTGCAGAGGTATACAAACAGCACCGTTACAATATTTTGATGGAGCGGGCTTCAATTCCTTCTACCATGGGATTAGAATCCGGCGTGAGCGCAAACCTGGGTACTGCTGATTCGAGGGGAATAGATTTTTCTGCCGATTATAGTAAAACCTTCAGGGGCGGATTTTGGATGTCGGGCAGGATGAACTTTACCTTTTCGCAAAATAAATACGGACAATATGAGCAACCTGCCTATAAAGAGCCATGGAGAATACTTTCCGGGCAGAAAATTGGCGTAAGATGGGGCTACATTGCAGAGCGTCTTTTTGTTGATGATCAGGAAGCTGCTGCTTCGCCTACCCAGCTTTTTGGCGCTGGCGCCTCGGCGCCTAAGGGAGGAGATATCAAATATACCGATGTAAACAATGATGGCAAGATTACAGAAGCCGATCAGGTATTTATTGGCCTTCCTTCTACACCTGAAATTGTTTATGGTGCAGGGCTTTCAATGGGATTCAAGAAGATCGACCTTTCGCTTTTCTTTCAAGGTGTAGGCCGCACGAGTTTCTTTATTGATCCATCTCAGGTTAGTCCATTCCTATCCAACAGGCAGGTGCTTCAGCCCTTTGCGGATAGTCACTGGACAGAAGAAAATCAGGATTTATATGCCAAGTATCCACGTTTGGGAACCACCTCTTCCGAGATTAGTAATAACCTCCAAACCAGTTCGTGGTGGATGCGTGATGGTGCTTTTATCAGGCTCAAATCTGTAGAAATCGGCTATACTTTCCCTGATAAGTTGTCAAAAAAGGCATTTCTGTCTAATTGCAGGATCTATTTCAACGCTTTAAATCCGCTCACCTGGAGCAGGTTCAAAGACTGGGATCCGGAATTGGCCTCAAATGGCTTCAGCTATCCGATCCAGAAGGTATATAACATCGGAATCAACGTAAACCTATAAGCACGTAGTAATGAAATTCAACATAAAACTTCTCATACTCATTGCAGTGATTTCGGGAATGACCCTTTCCTGCAAGAAATACCTGGATGTAACGCCAGATAATGTGGCCACAATCGATTATGCTTTCAGAAACAGAAATGAGGCCGAAAATTACCTTTTTACCTGTTACTCTACCCTGCAGAACATGGGGCCGTCCAATAGCGATGCTGCTTTTACTACTTCCGGAGAGATTTATTTCCCCAACACCTTAACAGAGGCCACATTGGGCAGCAGGGATGCAGAGCAGGGTTTTCACCTGATTAGGGGCGTACAGAGTACCGATAACCCATCATTAAATTATTGGGACGGGGAGCAGCTTGGCCAGCCAATTTTTAAAGCAATCAGGAGATGTAATATCTTTCTGGAGAATATCGACCGGCCGAAGGATCTGGCTCAATTTGAACGCAACCGCTGGATTGCAGAGGTAAAGTTTTTAAAGGCCTATTACCATTTTTATCTTTTGAGAATGTATGGCCCCATTCCTTTGATTAAACAGAATCTGCCTATAGACGCTGGTACAGATGAGGTAAGGATAAAACGTGCGCCCGTTGACGAGGCATTCGCCTATATCGTATCCCTATTGGATGAGGCCACACCCGACCTTCCACGCACCATACAGGATCCGGCAAGGAGTTTAGGCCGAATTACACAGAATGTTGTCCTATCGGTTAAAGCTGAAGTGCTTACCACGCAGGCGAGCCCTTTTTTTAACGGCAATCCTGATTATACTGGGTTTAAGGATAAAGAAGGTGTAAACCTGTTTCCTGCAGCTTTTAGTGCAGAAAAATGGAATAAAGCCATGCTGGCCTGCCAGGCAGCGGTAAAATCCTGCGAAGAAAGCAACCTTTCCCTTTACCGTTTTACCTCTCCTGGCAATCTTCCAACTATACCTGCACCATTGAAAACAGTGATGGACATCAGACAGAGCATTACCGAAAACTGGGAGAAAAATCCTGAGGTAATTTGGGCACTTAACCCTGAATTCGGCTTGCAATCAATGGCTATGCCCAGGCTCACCAATGCCATGGTGCAGAATATGGGCGGCACACCTGGAAATTTTGCCGTACCTATTGGAATGGCCGAGCTGTTTTATTCGAAAAATGGTGTACCAATGGCTGAAGATACCGGTTACGATTACAGAGGCCGTTATACAGTCGCCTCGGCAGGTGCCGAGAGTAAATACTATTTAAAAAGTGGTTACCAGACCATAAAAATGCACATGGATCGGGAGCCTCGCTTTTATGCCGATTTATCTTTTGATGGAAGCTGTTTTTTTGGTAACGGCCAAACAGATCCAGAAAATATGCTCTATGTACAGGCCCGTGGGGGTACTTCATTGGCTGGCCCTAAAGATAATATCAGGGTTAACGTATCGGGCTACTGGCCAAGCAAACTGGTAAATTACCAATCTGTTTTTGGCACCGAGGTTACCCAGGCAAGTTTCAGGATGCCGCTAATCAGGCTGGCCGGACTTTATCTGCTGTACGCAGAAACGCTTAACGAGGTAAATGGTCCAACGGCAGATGTTTATACTTATATCGATAAAGTACGCGCACGTGCAGGTTTAAAGGGCGTTAAAGAGTCGTGGGCGAGCTATTCAACTAATCCCGGCAAGGCTTCGGGTAAAGATGGCCTCCGATCGATCATACAGCAGGAACGACGGATTGAGCTTTGTTTTGAAGGCAGAATAGGGTGGGACTTAAGGCGCTGGAAAGTGATGCAGGATGTACTCAGCAAACCACTTCAGGGCTGGAATATTCAGGATACCACACCTGAAGGTTATTACCGTCAGCGTAATCTGGTAATTCCTGTATTTGGTCTGAAAGACTATTTGTGGCCACTTAAATACAACGACTTGATCGTAAATCCAAACTTGGTTCAAAATCCTTATTGGTAAATTAAATAGAAGATGATGAAAATTAGATCAAAAATATATAACAGGCTTTTTGCATTGCAGTTTATTGCCATATTACTTGTGGCCTGCTCGTTCTACTCCTGTAAAGAAAGCGAAGGTTTTAATGAGGTGGTATCGAAAGATATGACAAAACCCGGAGCACTCACCGGAGTAAAAGTAGAAAACCTGGCTGGAGCCGCAGTTATTTCTTATGTGCTGCCCAATTCCGAAAATCTGCTGTATGTACAGGCAGAATACCGGATCAATTCGCGGACCGTAAGGCAGAGTAAATCTTCTTATTATAGCGACACCATCAAGGTAGAAGGCTTCGAAAAAAGCGGCGATTACGATGTTACACTTTATGCCGTATCGCGTGCAAATGTGAAAAGTGATCCTGTTCAGGTACGTGTACACCCCGCAACACCATCTTATCTGTCGGTTTATCCAACAGTTCAGCTTCAGGCCGATTTTGGCGGGGTAAATGTAATCGCCAGTAACCCGGCTAAGAAACCAATCGGGGTGATTGTGATTTCCAATGACAAAACAACAGGGAAAATGCTTCCCATAGAACAGTTCTATACCGAAGCCGAAAACATTAATTTTAGTGTAAGGGGATTTGATACCCTAAAAAGAGATTTTGGCGTATATGTAACCGATAGATGGGGAAATATATCCGATACCTTATATAAATCAATCAGTCCCATCTTTGAAATCATGGTGCCAAAAGCGCAGTTCAGCGAATACCGGTTACCATCAGATTCCCCTCTGGGCGCAACAGGCCTTGGATGGAATACTTCGAGGTTATGGGATAACAATACTTCAGATCCTGGGTGGCATACAGAGGCAGGTTATGGCAAGCCTCTTCAGCTCTGCACATTTGATATGGGCGTACTTGCTAAGCTCAGTCGCTATAAATTGTGGGAAAGAGGAGAAGCCTATGGTAACGATTATTCTTATAACCATGGTAATCCTAAAGCATGGACGCTCTGGGGATCAGCCAAAACTGCACCCGCAGATATCGAATTACCGGTAAGTTCGGCAAAAGGAACCATTGTAGGCGATTGGATCAACCTGGGGAATTTTACCTGCCCGCCGCCGCCCTCTGGCAATGCACCCGGACAAACCACACCTGTGGATCTTGCCGCAGTAAAAGCCGGCTTTGAATTTAACATTGCACTTGATATTCCTAAAGTGAGGTTTATCAGGCTGGCCGTTAACTCGACCTGGGGAAATGCAGATTTTGCCCATGTGATGGAATTGTCTTTTTGGGGAAATACCAATTAAAAATTAAAGCAGATGACAACTAAACATATAAACAGCATTTTAATGGTTTTTATGGCCATTATGGTTCTTTGTGGCTGTAGCAAGGATGCGCTAGATTACAGAAAATACCTTGACGGAAAAGAACGTATATATCCAGGCTTTGCTGGCAAAGTTGGTGCAGCGCCAGGCAATTACAGGATAAAACTGAACTGGAAGGCAAGTCCCGATCCGAGTGTAACCCATTACCGCATATTCTGGAACAATTCGGCAGATTCATTGGAAATGAAAGCGCCAGACCGAAGCGTTACTGATGTATCGGTAATTATTCCCAAACTGGTAGAGTATAATTATTCCTTTACCATTTATTCTTATGATAAAGCTGGCAACAAATCTGTGCCTGTTCAGATTAGCAACGTAAAGGTTTATGGCGATAGCTATAAATCGAGTCTAACCAACAGGTTTCTGGTTTCAACAGATCCTTATCAGCTGGATGATGACGGCATTACACTCAATTTTGAAAAACCAGATACCATCAATATTACAACCGAAATACGCTATACCTATAAAGATGGTACCATTCGTAAAAGCGCGTTAAGTCCTGATGAAAATTCAATCAGGCTTGCCGACTACAAAACCGGAACCAAGATTTATTTCAGGTCGGCCTATGTGCCGGTAAAATCGGCGATTGATACCTTTTATACAGTAGATTACGATTCTTTAAGCAATATTATGGTGCCAGTGGATAAATCACTGTTCCGTCCGCTAAAGCTGGCGAATGATGTGGGCACATATTCGAGTGAAACCTCCTTATCGCAACTTTGGAATGGCAATAAAGCACCAACCGCATACCCAGATATTTTTCATAGTGACAATAAGACACCGCTTCCACATCACTTCACTTTTGATATGGGTAAGGCGATTGTCAATCTTACACAGTTTGAAATCATCGGGCGCAATGGTTATAATAATCCTACCAAATTTGAGATCTGGGGAATCGCAGACCTTACAGGAGCAGAAACCCAGTCGCCAGGTAATTCACCAGGGTGGACAGCAGAATCAAAAGGAAGAGGATGGACGCTGCTTAAAACGGTGGAACGTTCAGATGATGGATCGGCACCATTTAAAGTTGCCCTGCCTGATGGCCTGCCTGCAATGCGATACATCCGCATTCGGGTAATTGAAGTGGCCAGTGGCGATGCCTATTACAGCAATATTAGTGAAATATCGTTCTGGAATAAATAAGGATCGATTCTCTATAATAGAGAATAACATAATTATGAATAATACTAAAGCAATCATTTATTTACTAGTCCCGATTTTTTTATTGGGACTAGTTTCAAAATCCGAAGCTCAGGCTAAGGATCGATCTAATAAAGCGATAATCACCCCTGATTCTGTATGGAAAGAGCACTGGTTTGAACATCAGGAAGAACTGAAACTGATAGAAAGTAATGCACATGTGGCTGTTTTTTATGATAAAAATATGCCAACCAATATTAAATGGCCAATCGCCGTAATGGCAGATTGCTGGGCCTATGTTAAACGCAACTATGGCGATTTCGGACCGGATCCAAGACTGTATGTGATCCTGCACCGAGCAATGGGTAAGGATTATGGAGGAGGGCATCCATCACCTTTTTTTGATGCGAGCCATGATTACCGGAACGTGATCGATTGTGGTTTAGCGCAATGGAATAATCCTACCGGCGAACAGATTGGCATGCCAATACACGAGATGGGACATATCGTAACCAGCGCCAGTCACGGTACAAAAGGCTCGCCCTCTGATGTATTGTGGGGAGATAGTAAGTTTATGGAGATTTTCAATTATGATGTGCTCAAAAACATAGGAATGGCTGGCGAGGCTCATAAGGTATTTACACAAATGCAGACCCAGTACGACGACTTTCCGAGGCAGGGAACGCAGTGGTTCAAAAACTGGTTTTTCCCTATTTATAATAAGTATGGTGAAGGAAAAGTACTCAATAGGTATTTTGAGCTCCTGGCATTAAACTTTCCAAAAAACAAAAGCGGGCGGTACAAAAGAGATTTGAATTTTGGCGAATTTATTCATTTCTGGAGTGGTGCATCTGGTGTAAACCTACAGGATGTTGCAGAAAAAGCTTTTGGTTGGCCAATCGAATACGATCTTCAGTTTAAACAGGCCCAAAAGGATTTTCCGAAACTAAACTATGAAACTAAAGGTAGCAGCAGATAAGGTGCATGCTATCATTTAAATATTCCCTTTGATGCTTTGTTGAATCAGGAACCTGAGCAAAGATCAATGGATGAGGTATCCGGTGAGGACCGGTCATAAATTCAGTCTTAATGAGATTTGATTCTTGTTATGTGCTGATTTAATTTGGTAAAACATAGACTGCGGTGGATACCAGGCCTATGTTTTTGTTTTACGGCAATTGTTTCTTAAGATAAAGTGTGAGATATCGTCATTGCGAAGAGGAACGATGAAGCAATCTTAATGCGCCTGCTATTAGCAATCGTTGTAAGATTGCTTCGTCGGCTGAAAAAGCCTTCTCGCATCCGATAGCTATCGGATGACGATTTTTCTTGCCTAATCTTTTGCGTCTCGCTAAGTCATTACAGGATATCGTCATTTCGAAGGGAGTACAACTCAGTCAAGAATCAAGAGAAGTGCTCAGCAAAGCTAAATCAATTTTCCATTTTAATTTGGCTCATAGATCTCTCCATTCCGCGATGCTCTAGTCGGGATGACGATTTTCCTATGGAGGCATGTCAATGGTAGCCCCTCGAAGAACCTTTTTAAATACAATTGCAGGCACTCAAGCACAATGCTGTTCTTCGAACTCCTCCATCCCAAGCCCTTTGTTTTTTACAAACGCGAAAATGCGCACAAACAAACAGCTGTGTTTATCTGTGCGCATCAGTGGTTAATTAAGTTTTTACGATTTAATAAAGGCTAAAATATCCTTATTAATTGTTTCCGCCTCTGTTGTAGGCATACCATGAGGGAAGCCTGGGTAAGAGATCAGTTTTCCGTTTGGTAACAACTTTGCCGCTCTTGGTGCCTGGTTAAAAGGAACAATCTGGTCGTCTTCTCCATGCAATACCAATACCGGAATTTCCACACTTTTTAGATCTTCAGTAAAATCTGATTCCGAAAATGCTTTGATACCTTCATAATGTGCCAATACAGACCCCATCATGCCCTGGCGCCACCAGTTGTGTTTTATTCCTTCCTGAACTGTTTTGCCATCACGGTTCCAGCCGTAAAATGCCACTGGGAAATCGTAAAAATATTGGGCTCTGGTAAAACCGGTACCTTGACGGATTTCATCAAATATCGCCAATGGCACACCTTCCGGATTGCTTTCATTTTGGATCATAATCGGCGTTACTGCACTGATTAAAACTGCTTTTGCAACGCGGCCTTTCCCATGTTTTGCCACGTAACGGATTACTTCACCACCACCGGTTGAGTGGCCAATGTGAATGGCATCTTTAAGGTCGAGTGCTGCTGTAAGCTCTGCGATGTCGGCTACATAGGTGTCCATATCATTACCATTGGCACTTTGACCTGAGCGGCCATGCCCACGGCGGTCATGCGCGATCACCCGATAGCCCTGTTTCAGGAAAAACATCATTTGCGTATCCCAGTCATCTCCAGATAATGGCCATCCATGGTGAAAAACGATTGGTTGTCCCGTTCCCCAATCTTTGTAATAAATTTCAGTTCCGTCTTTTACTTTAATTGTACTCATAGCTTTTTATAGATTAATTTTAATTGTTTAAAGCAGTTTTTGCGAATTACCAAAACTAATAATTGATGTCGAGGTGCTCACTAAGCTGTATGTTAAGTTTCGTGCTGCCAATATTACAATTTGCGATCCATTTTATTAAGTGTTTGGTTTTTAGGTGTTTGTTGTTTGTTTATTGATTTTTAATTTGCGCTATTTCGTTAATTTACGTTAGTTTTCTGGAGAAATAAATATTGCTGAATGATTTTGGTTTGTGCCTTAGCGAAGATAATCGTATTGATTTAAAACAACGTCTGGAGCAGTAGTTTCTTGCCTTATTAACAGTTTATTGTTTGCTTAGCTGATTTTAGCAATTGTTTCAGGTAAAATTACGTTATATCGTTATTTTTTTTGCTTAAATAACAATCCTTTAAAGCTCAAATAACTGGTTATTTGTTGATTATATTTGTGGTTTATTCTTTGTGAGAAAAAGCCATGCATTATACCCTTCTTCAGTTCATTATTTTACTTTCGGCAGCTTTCCTGTTGATCATGCTGGCACAAAAGGTAAAAATTTCCTATCCTATATTTTTAGTAATTGCCGGTCTGGGCATCAGCTATATTCCAGGTATTCCGCCAATGTCTATAGATCCTGAGGTTATATTTCTGATTTTTCTTCCTCCGCTGCTTTATGAGGCGGCCTGGTATACCTCATGGAATGATTTCTGGCGCTGGCGCAGGCCGATCAGTTTGCTTGCTTTTGGCCTGGTTATTATTACATCGGTAGCCGTTGCATTTTTAACCTCTTCCATGATTCCAGGTTTTACACTCGCTATGGGCTTTTTGCTTGGGGGGATTGTTTCGCCACCTGATGCCATTGCGGCGACATCGGTATTGAAGAATATAAAAGTGCCAAAACGGATTACTACCATTTTGGAGGGCGAAAGTTTGGTTAACGATGCCTCCAGTCTAATTGTGCTCCGTTTTGCCTTAGCTGCGGTAATTACAGGGCAGTTTTCGCTTTCAAATGCAGCAGGCGACTTTTTCTTAAGTACTGTTATGGGCATTGTAATCGGATTGGCCGTGGCTCATGTATTATATCTTATCCATCGGTTTTTACCTACTACACCCAGCATCGATGCTGCCATCACTTTAATTTCACCCTACTTTATGTATCTGGCTGCTGAGCAGTTCCATTTTTCGGGCGTGATGGCTGTGGTAAGCGGGGGTTTGTTTTTATCGTACCGGTCGCACGAAATTTTTGTAGATGGGCAGAGCCGCTTGCAGGCCATCAATGTATGGGCAACCTTAACCATGATCCTAAATGCCCTGGTATTTATTTTGATCGGACTGGAATTACCGATCATAATGGCTGGCTTAGAAGGTTATTCAATTTGGGAAGCTTTTAGTTATGGACTGATCATTAGTGCGCTTGTAATTGTACTCCGCATTGCCTGGATTTATCCGGTAGCTTTTATACCAAGGTGGCTATCTGCCAGGGTAAGAAGGAGTGAAGCTCACCCAGGCTGGAAAGGCCCGTTAATTATCGGCTGGGCTGGAATGAGAGGAGTAGTTTCTTTGGCCGCGGCACTCTCATTGCCCATTACCACTGCCGCTCACATTAATTTTCCACACCGTAACCTGATCATCTTCATTACGTTTGTGGTTATTTTGGTTACCCTGGTTTTTCAGGGCCTTACTTTGCCTTATATCATCAAGGCGATCAACATTTACGAAATTGATCCACTGGTACCTGATGAGCAACAAGAGGCCAGCATTAAACAACGACTGTTAAAGGTTTCATTAAACCGTTTAAGGGAAAACTATGCACAGGAAATTGAAGGAATCGGATTGGTAAATGGTTTGAAAAATGAACTCGAGAACAGCTTAAACCATACCTCCAGAAGACTCGAATCGATGGAGTGCGAAGCAATCGAAAATGCAGAGATGGAAGTTTATAACCACATCTTAAAAGATATTTATCATATTCAGCGGCAAGAACTTCACAAAATCCGCAAGGAAAAGCAATTTAGTGATGATGTAATCAGAAAGCAGGAAATGCAGATCGATTTATCAGATACCAAAATTCCGCATAAGAAATTGCAGTAAAATAATGGCTAAATGGTTTATACAGCAGTGGTGAGGCGCTGCGACGCATGATCTTTTGACATCGTTCAAAGACCTCTCCTCCAAAAGAGTTCCTTTGGAACACTGCGGTCGGGATGACGATACCTCGCGACTCCGCTTACAGATTCCAATACAAGAATCGTCATCTCGACTGGAGTGCAACGGAATGGAGAGATCTTTGAAGCAAATTATTGAAATGAAATTAAAAGATCTCTCCACTACGGTCGAGATGACGATTTATCTTAACCTAAATCACAGCGCTTAATCGACTCCGGACTCAAGACTATCAACTCCGGACTAAAACCTACTTAACAAATTCAAATTTTATCCCAAGTTTTTTAATTTTTGAGTTTAATGTTGTAGAAGGGATATTAAGGATTTCCGCCGCGCCGCCCGGGCCAAATATTTTGCCTTTACACAGCTGCAAAATGCTCATAATATGCTCCCGCTCCATTTCTTCCATGGTTTTAATTTTGAAATGATCATCTTCAGAAAAACCTGTAGCGGATGTCGAATTGGGAAGTTCAACTTTAGTAATCATTTCCCCTTCAGTTAACAGCATACTTCTTTCGATCAGGTGCTCCAATTCCCTTACATTTCCAGGCCAGTGATAATCCTCCATTTCATTCAATGCATCCGTAGATATTGAAGTAACTGATGACGATCCTTTTTTACCATATTTGTCGATAAAATAAGCAGCCAGAGCAGGTATATCTTCTTTTCGGTCTCTCAGCGCAGGTAATTCTATCGGGAAAACATTCAAGCGGTAATATAAGTCAAGGCGGAAACGGCCTTCTGCAACTTCTTTCTCCAGGTTTCTGTTGGTGGCCGTAATGATCCTAACGTTTATCTTTTTGGTGTAATTTCCACCCAAACGTTCAATTTCTTTTTCTTGAAGCACCCTTAATAGTTTTACCTGGGCTTCTAAGGGAAGTTCGCCTATCTCATCCAGAAAAATCGAACCTCCGTCGGCCTGTTCAAACTTGCCGATGCGTTTTTCGTTTGCGCCTGTAAAAGAACCTTTTTCATGTCCGAAAAGTTCCGATTCTATTAACGTTAAGGGTAAGGCAGCACAGTTTACGGTAATTAAGGGTTTGTTTTTACGGGGAGATAATTTATGGATAGTTTGGGCGATTTTTTCTTTACCCGTACCACTTTCGCCGAGGATAAGTACCGAAGTATCATCGGGTGCCACCAGTTCCAGTTTCTTAAATGCAGCGTGCAATAAAGCACTGTTGCCAATAATGCCATTAAAATCCTTTTGAATTTCTATAGCTTGTTCTTTTTTGATGATTGGCTTTTCAACTACAGGTACGTCCACAGCTGGAGTTTGAGCTACACTACCCTTACTTAAAATAATTTTATCTATAATGAGTTCAAGGCTTTTCTTAAATTGGGCAATAATACCCGAATGAACTTTTGTGTAGAGATCTGAAAGCTGGTTGAAAAAAATGAACTGAAATACTTCTGTATCTCTTTCAATTTCGGTAATCAAGGCTGATTCAAGTTTGTAATGGTCTGAAAGCGCTTGTACAGATTGACTTTCCATTCTCAGTTTCCGAAAATCATATCCGTTAAATATCGGTTTTCCATTATGGACAAGCGCAGTGCCGTTCCAGGTTTTAAAATCACGATCTGAAATATTGGTTTCTTTCAATAAAGCGTCGGTGCTGAAGATATTGAACGTTCCGTCGGAAGCGCGGCTGATGTAAACATCTTTTGTCGTTGTGCGCGGCTTTGATCTGGTAACCCAGAGAAAATCAAAAGGTACAACGGGGTGCATTGCGGCACTGATCTGTTTCAAACGCTGCGAAACCGGTTCCTGCTTTTGCGCAATGTGTTCAATCTGTTTATGTAGCGGTGGCTCTGTATGATGGTTATATTTCAGGTTTTGCTCATGTCTGTACCGGGCAATATCCAACATTACCATCAGGTCTTTTTCGCGGAAAGGTTTAACCAAAAAACCATAGGGCAGGGTTGCTTTTGCGGCTTCTAAAATCCCCTGATTGGTGTTTGCGGATATGTAAATAAAAGGGATTCCCATTTCGGTAAGCTGGCCAGCCAGATCAATTCCCGTTTTGTCGCCCTGTAAAAAAATATCCAACAGTATCCAGTCGGGTTCTTTAGCTGCGATCAGCTCAAGCGCCTTCACCACCGATGGTGCTATCCCGCACACTTTATAGCCAGCTTTTTCGAGCATGATCCTAAGATCGTTGGCTACAATAAATTCATCTTCTACAATTAAGATTTTCTGTTTCATTTTCTATTTCGGGCGAGCGTTAGATATAAATCAACGGCCAACAAAGGTCCCTTTTTGATTAATACAGTCTATTCAAGTCAAGAAAAATACCAATCCTTAAGTTTTTGTTTATCAGTGTTTTATTGTGTTGGTTGGTTTTTTGAGCTCATGATATATCGTCGATTTACTAAATATCACTAACGTTTTATGTCCAGTTTTTTAATTTTAGAACTCAAAGTTGTTGCCGGAATACCCAATAATTCTGCCGCACCACCGCTGCCTGCAACCTTGCCTTTGCAGAGCTCCAAAACCCTGATGATATGGTCTCTTTCATTGTCAATAATCGTTTTAATTCCATTTTGCGAAAGCGGTTCCTCATTTTTAATTCCAAGTTCCAAATGATCGGGATTAAGTTTTCCATCCGATGAAAGCAGTACACTCCTCAGCATTACATGTTCCAGTTCTCTGATATTGCCTGGCCAATCATACAACATTAGCCGATCCATAAAATCAGTGGGGATTTCGGTAATGTTTTTACCTACTGCTTTTGCATGCTTCTGAACAAAATATTCTGCCAATAGTGGGATGTCGGTCTTTCGTCGACAAAGCGGAGGAACGTGAATTGGAAAAACATTAAGACGGTAGAAAAGATCCAGCCTGAACCTGCCTTTTGCAATCTCTTTCTCCAGATTGAGGTTTGTTGCCGCAATTATTCTTAAATCGACTTTAATAGGTTGTTTACCACCAATCCGCTCAATTTCTTTCTCCTGCAACGCGCGGAGAAGCTTTGCTTGAAGATCGAAGGGCATCTCTCCAATCTCATCGAGAAAGATGGTGCCACCGTTGGCCTCTTCAAATTTTCCGATTCTGGTGTTCACAGCGCCTGTAAACGAGCCTTTTTCATGGCCAAATAGAATGGATTCAATTAAATCTGCAGGTAGTGCAGCGCAATTTACAGCCACTATTGGCTTTGCACTTCTATGTGATAAGCGATGGAGACTTTTGGCAACTTCTTCTTTTCCTGTCCCGCTCTCTCCGGTTATCAATACAGATGTATCAGTTGGTGCAACAATTTTTATCTTGTCTAAAACACTGAGCAAAGCAGTACTTTTGCCAATAATATTTTCAAAATCTTTTTTCGCTACAGGATAGTTACTGCTTTCTTGGTGTAAAACTGTCTCCGTTCCCGCTTTTTCAAGCTCGATAATATGGACCAATTTTTTCTCTAAAGTGCCTGATAAAAAGTTAAGCAGTTCCATGTGTGCGGGTTGGTAAATGTTTTCAGTTCTACTGTAAAACGAAAAGCTGATCTGATCGCCATTTTCAAGGTAGAATGTTTTCACCATATTGGAATAGAGATGATAGGTGGTGGCGATTAAGTTTTTCATTGGAGCAGCCTTTTTTACCCCCTCAAAATCATCACCAATGTAAATGGCATTGGCTGTTGTTTCGGGTAACAGTTGATTGATGGTATCATATTCTGCCCTGCTTAAACCCGCGTATTTTAAAAACTCATTTGCTGTAAATAAGTCGTACTGGTCGAAGTTTTTTCTGGTGATTCCAATTTCGCTATATCGTTTTCCATCTTTTGCAATACCAGAAAGTGCAATAAAATCAAAAGGAATATATGGCTGAAAGGCAGCTGCAATGGCTAAAATTTTCTTTTGCCAGGTTAACGATTTCATCGAGATATCTACAATGAAATCCTGCATAAAGCGCTCGCTGCTCATTTTCATGTTATTGCTGTTTTCCTTGCGGTACCTGGCAATATCAATGCTGAGTAAAATGTCGCGGTCGCGGTAAGGTTTAACAATAAACCCGTACGGACAGGTGGACTTTGCAGCCTCCAGCACTTTTTCATTCGAATTTGCAGAGACATAAATAAAAGGAATCTGGCTTTTCATTAAGTCATGCGCCAGATCAATGCCAGTTAACCTGCCTTTAAGGTAAATATCTAAAAGAACCAGGTCTACCTGGTGTTTTTCCAGTAGGGCCTGAGCATTTTTAACAGAATCGGCAATGCCGACAACCTGATAACCGGCACGCTGCAAAATCATCTGCAGATCGTGCGCAACGATAAATTCATCTTCAACAATTAGAATTTTTTCTGTCCTCATCTTCAATTAATCTTTCAACAGCAATAAATCTTCACTTCTATTTATAAAAATTAAGCTTAACGAAACACCATCTTTGCTTTCCATCGTAAAAACACCATCAATTTGGGCACTCAGTCCCTTCATTAAAATAATGCCCAGTGTGTTGCATTGTTCATAATCAAAATCGGCGGGTAATCCGATGCCGTTATCCTTAATAAATAGTTTATAATGATCTGCCTGGCATTCTTTTAGGCTAATGATCACTTTTCCGCCATGACTATTAGGAAAAGCATATTTGAAAATATTGGTAATCGCCTCGTTAATAATCAGGCCAAGCGGAACAGCTTTCGAAATATCCAGTTCGAGATTCAAAATATCCAATTCAAAGCTGACCTTTTTATCATCGTTCAGGCTTTCCTTTAAATATTCAACCAATTCTACGATATATGGCTGAATGTTAATGGTAGCCAGATTTTCTGTTTGGTAAAGCTTTTGGTGAATTAATGCAATACTTTTCAGCCGGTGCTGACTTTCTTTTATGGCTTCAATTGCCGATAAATCTTCCAGGTAATAGCTCTGGCTGTTCAGTAAGCTCATTGTTAATTGCAGGTTATTTTTAACCCGATGGTGTACTTCCTTAATCAAACCCTCTTTTTCTTCGATTAACTTGTTTTTTTGTTGAATATTTAGCTCGAGTTCAGTGTAAGCAAGATCTATATCTGCCTTTTTCTTTACCAAAGTATCATGAAGTTTCTTTTTTAACCGGAACCTGCCATAGATTAAAACAAGAACGATAGTTAAAAAAGCCAGCCCGGCGATAGTGGCATTTTTAATCCATTGAATGCGGTTAAGTTCCTGACTTTGTAATTGTGATTTCTTCCTGAGGATTTCATTTTCATTCTCTTTCTGTGAGGCCTGGAATTCAATCTTCAATCGCTCAATGGTATTTAAATTCTCCTGGCTAAGCATCGAATCTCTAAGCTTGTGAAAGGTTTGCAGGTGGATAATTGCCTCCGCCGGACGATCTGTAGATAGATCTATTTTGTAAAGAATTTCATTTAAGCGGATCTGCCTTGGCAAGGTCATACTGATCTGGTTTTCCCTTGCTTTTTCTGCAAACTGTAACGCAAGCCCGTATTTGTTCTGGGCAAAGTAGAATTCGCTTACAGAGAAGAAAACTGAAGTTTGGAAAGGGTTAGAGTATGTTTGTAATGTGTTGTCTTCTAGTAGTTTATTGAAATAACTTTTAGCCAGATCGTACTTTTTTAGCGCAGCATAACATTCGCCAAATGCCAGAAACATAAAATATTCATGCCCACTTGATGGATTGTTAACCTCGCTCCAGGTTTTTTCGAGTATGGCCAATGCTTTTTTAGCTTCACCCAGTTTGATCATTTGGCTCGTAATGGAATAAGCCGTAACAAAACGGAAAGGATCTCTTTTATTGTTAACATCAAGGGTTTTACGGTACCAGGCAATGCTTTCTTTAGCTTTACCCATGGCCTCATAGGCAGAGCCTACCCGGTTTAAATAAGTGCCGAGCACTTCCTCGTGATTGTTTTGTGCCGTTTTTACGCTCAGTAATGCGTAATTCAATGCCTTACTGAGTTCTCCTTTTCTTTCGTAAACTGCCGAAAGCAGATCATAGGCCATTGGCAGATCGGGAAGTTTGAATTTTTTATCCAAGGCGATAACCTCAAAAAGCTCTTTTATCGATAAATCAAATTTTTCTTCCTCCAAATGGAAGTCGGCCATTGTTTTTAGGAGCGTTGCCTCTCTGTATTTTTCCTGGAAAGAGGTGCCAATTTCTTTATATAAGGCATGTGCGTTAGCCGCCCGGTTGTAAAATGTTTTGTTTTTATAATCAGAAACCGTATCGGGAACATTGACATAGTAAGAATACCATGCGCTGGCTTCGAAATGTTTATTGCCAATTCTTTTTGCAACAGCAATTGCCTTTTCATAGGTGAGTGCCTGCTGCACCCGCAAATGTTTTTTGTTTAAAAACCGGGCGTAAACCATAAGGGTACGGAATTCCCAGTTTGGGTATTTAAGTTGATCGTTTAAAATATGTGCCTTTTGCAGATAAGGCATTGCCTTCGCTAAATTTATGCTTTGGTTTTCTTGTTGATTAATGAAATGATTGGCAATTTTTAGCAGGTATTGTATGCGGTTTGTATCGGGTTTTGAATCAGCCAAAAGTCGCTGTAGCTTTTGAAGAGAATCTGTAGGATTTAGACTGCCTATCTGATTTCTGGCTGAAGTATTACTGCCCTTAACCAGCATTAAACTGAAAATCGCAAACAGCATGATGAGCACGATCATTTTATTGACGTGCTTTACTGCCGCAACTTTTTTAAACAGTTTGTTTAATTCTATCATTAAATGTTACTTATTCAGGATATGTTCCCGTTTAATCTTAAATTTTTTAATTTTTGAGTTAAGGGTAGTAGCAGGGATATTTAATATTTCTGCAGCTCCACCGATACCAGATATTTTTCCCTTACAACGTTTTAAAACCGATAGGATGTGGTCGCGCTCGTTTTCGTGGATGCTTTTGATTTTTTGCTCATCTGTATTGTTAGTTACCTCATTTCTATCTGTTTTCGGTAGGTGGATTTCTTTTAATATGTTGCCGGATGTTAATAATATGCTCCGTTCAATCAAATGCTCCAGCTCCCTCACGTTTCCCGGCCAGGGGTAGAGCATGAGTTTGTTCAGCGCGCTTTTTGAAATGGCGTTTACCTGCCTTCCTGTTTTTTTTGAAATGCGTTCAATAAAGAATGCCGTAAGATGGGGGATATCATCCAATCTATCCCTCAACGGTGGGATTGGAATTGGAAATACATTCAACCTGTAATACAGGTCGCTCCTGAAACTTCCTTTTTCTACCTCCTTTAGCAGATTCCTGTTCGTGGCAGCAATAATTCTCACATTTGTTTTAATTACATCCCTGCCGCCAATCCGTTCAATTTCTTTTTCCTGTAATGCACGGAGCAGCTTTACCTGAAGTTCTAATGAAAGTTCGCCAATCTCATCCAAAAAAAGCGTCCCATTGTGTGCCAGTTCAAACTTGCCGATGCGCCGCTCTGTTGCACCTGTAAAGCTGCCTTTTTCATGGCCGAAAAGTTCACTTTCAGCCAAACTAGCGGGGATTGCGGCACAATTGATTTTAACCATCAATTCGTTGCTGCGAAGTGAGGAATTGTGTAACGCCCTTGCAATGAGCTCTTTTCCTGTTCCTGTTTCTCCGGTAATCAATACAGTACTATCGGTAGCAGCCACAGCCTCAATCAGATGGAAAATATCTCTTAACGAGTTGCTCTGCCCGATGATTTCTGTATGGTTGTATTTGTATTGGATCTCCTCCTGCAGGTAGCTTTTTTCATCCTCTAATTTTTGTTTGTATGCATTGATTTCTAAGAGCTGTTGCTCTATTTTTTCGTTTGCAAGGATGTTCGATATCGCAATTGAAATCTGCAGCGAAATGCCCTGCAGCAGATCAAAATAGATATTCGACAACGAATTCGTATTCTTAGTGTAGAGATAAAAGAAACCAATACATGCTGATCGGTCTACCATTTTCAGGCCAATCATTTCTTTGATGCCTTTATTGTGCCAAAATGATAACCAGGCAGGTGCGTCATCCCACCTTAATACTTCTTCAACGTTAAAAACGATTGGTTTTTCTGAAGAAATCATCGCCCTGCACATGCCGTCATCGAGCGTATACTTTTTCGATGATTCTGGTGCGATACCAGCTGTTTTAAGAAAATCCTCTTTTTGGTTATAGATGAAAGCACTATGGGTATGCTGGTCGTCATTAATCAAACAGATTACAAAGTCATCAAAATCAAATAATTTTTTAAGCTTTAGGTCTATAACATCGAAGAGATCAAGTTTATTCCTGATGGAAGCAATGGAGTTGCTTAACGATAATAAAACTGCATTTTCTCTTTCCTTTTGTTCGAGTTTTTTAAGTAAGCGTGCATTTTCGATTTCAAGTACTGTCGCTCCATTAATATTTAGGATGGCATGTTCTTGATTTTGAATTTCAGATAAATTGCCCTTGCTTTCCATGTTGCTAAAGTAGGGTTTATAATTTTAATTAATGAATTTTGATTCGTTAAATCTGTAACGAAATTTCGTTATTTGTTTATTTTTTATATTGATTTTTAGTTAGTTATGTTGTGTTTTAATGTTGGTTGTTTTTTATTTTTTTTCGTTATTATTTATGTGCTCAATTAATTTATCCCGCAGATTTGGGAGATTTCCGCAGAGGTAAATGTTTGGTTGATTGAATGTTGAAATAAATCATTAATGGCAATTCAATAGAAATGTCGTCTTTCCCGCGCAGGCGGGAATCTTAATACTTGAGCATTTGTTAGGCATTAGGTTCCCAATCAAGTTGGAAATGACGGTCCGATGAATGGAATCACAACTCCCAAATTGTGCGCGCTGTACCTTCCTCCGTTTTCTCTGTGGTAAAACACACATGCTTTTCCCTCAGCGTCCTTTGTGGTAAAAAACAATATTGAAATTCGTAAATCAACGATATATAGTTAATCATATTTTATGTGTTTTTGTGTAAGATTCTGATTTGTAGCTATTTGCTTGGTGGTATGTTTCTTGGAACAGTGAGTGAAACAAAAATATTTAATTATGAAACCATCACCAGACTTGTTATCTCCGGAAAATCATGCATTAGTATTAATCGATTTCGAAGGACAGATGGCTTTTGCAACAAAAAGCATCTCTATTACCGAACTTCGTACAAATGTTGCCATTGTTTGTGGCGCATCTAAAATCTTTAACGTACCCACTATTGTAACCACAGTTGCCGAAGAATCGTTTGCAGGCCCTGTTTTTCCAGAAATTGAAGAATTTTATCCCCAGGCTACTTCAAATTATATCGATAGGACTTCGATGAATACCTGGGAAGACGAACCGGCGTACAAAGCAATAACAGCAACCGGGAAAAAGAAACTTGTATTGGCCGGCCTTTGGACAGGTGTTTGTATTGTTGGTCCGGCTTTATCAGCCTTATCAGAAGGTTTTGATGTTTTCGTGATCACTGATGCCTGTGGTGATGTAAGCAATGAGGCGCACGAACGGGCCATTCAACGGATGGTGCATGCAGGTGTAAAACCGGTAACTTCTGTACAGTACATCCTCGAATTGCAAAGAGATTGGGCCAGAACCGGAACTTATGAGCCTGTAACCACACTAATGAAAAAATACGGTGCAGGTTATGGTCTTGGTATCCAGTATGCACACAAAATGGTAAAACACTAATCCTCATTTACATAAAATGAGAACTGATTATCCCCATTTGGCATTCGTTGTTGCAATGTGTTTTTGCTTATCAACAACTGTGGCATTCCCCCAAGGCATTAAGCTTATGCGCTACGATGAGGATTATAGCAATCTGAAAGATTCGGCCAGGAACTTATACAATACATTAAAGTTCCTGCCGCTTTCTGCCAATAAAAAAGCTTACCTCAGTTTTGGTGGCGAAATCAGGGAGGAATACGGAGGGAAAATCAATGAAGACTGGATCAAAGATCAGGGTTTCAACTATTCTTTTTTACAGCGTTATTCGCTTTATGCAGATTTAAATGTTGGAGAAAGACTGCGGTTTTTCGCTCAGTTAAACAGTGCTCTGGAAAACGGCAGTAAGTATGGCCCCTCTCCGGTTGATGAGGATCAGCTTGCAGTTCAAAATCTTTTCGCAGAATATCGCATACTTAAAGATTCATTAAACAAATTAGCCGTTCGGGTGGGCAGACAGGAAATAAATTACGGTTCGGGGCGGTTAATTTCTGTGCGGGAGGGTACTACGGTAAGGCAATACTTTACAGGAGCAAAACTGATGTATGCAACACCACGGTTTTCGTTGGATGCATTTGTTTTAGCAGCCGATGAAGTGAATTTCGGGGTATTCGATAATCGCCCCAGCCATCAGGCAAACCTTTGGGGCGCTTATTCGAATCTCAATATCCAACAAGGCGGAAACTTTGATTTCTATTATTTAGGCATCAGGCGCGACAATGCAGAATTTGAGGAAGGCGCTGAAAAAGAAATCAGGCATACCCTGGCTACGCGATATTGGAAAAGTGGCGGCGGTTTTATCTATAATGTAGAAGCGGCCTATCAGTTTGGCAGGTTTGGAAGTGGCAATATCGATGCCTGGACAATGGCTATTGAATTGGGTTATACTTTTGAAGAAACCAAGCTTAAGCCTTCTGTAAACCTGCGGAACGATTATATCTCAGGCGACCAGAAAGCAGGCGACGGAAAACTCCAAACCTTTAATCCCTTGTATCCCAAAGGAGGCTATTTTGGCTTTAACCCCCTCATCGGACCATCGAACCTAATTGATCTGCACCCTTATTTAACCCTTAGCCCGACCAATAAATTAAGCATCCAAGCTGATGTTGTTTTTAACTGGAGGTATTCTACAAACGACGGAATTTATCGTCCCAGCGGGAATTTTAATACCGCAGGTTCACTTTCTAACCATCGCTTTATCGGTACCACTTATCTGCTCAGTGCAGATTATAAATTCAATAACAACCTTTCATTCAGTTGTGGGGGGCAATATTTCAGGGTGGGTGATTTTATAAAAGATATTGTACCACGCTGGGACAATTCAAAGTTTTTTAATGCTCAGGTATCATACAAATTTTAAACAAAAAGAAAATGAAAAATAACTTCACTAAACAATCAATAGCTGCTATCCAAAACTTCAGGGTGGCCATTATCATATTCTCTGTATTTGTTACGGGAACAACATTCGCACAAACAACCACCGCAATAGGAACGGCCAAAGTTTGGGGTACGGTTGATGGGATTGCAATCGAAGGCGTAGTTCAGGGCCCATCGGCGCAGGTTAGCGATTTACAGATTGCCTGTGTTTTCGAATACACCGAAGGAGATATTTTTAACTCACCACCAGCACTTCCACCAGCTTTAAATGGTTTGGTGCACTTAGATCAGGATATGAAAGGTTTGATCACCGAAATCCGCAAAAGTGGGAAATTTCTTGGTCACGCCAACGAAACCATTTTAATTTCTCCACCAAAAGGTACTATAGGTGGCAAACGCCTGCTTTTAATCGGTCTTGGCGATCGGAATAAATTCACTCCAGAACTAATGACCGGAGTAGGCAGCATCGCCATGAGAGAAGCACTTAAGCTGGGCGTAAACAATTTTTCTTTTGCAAGTGATTTAAAAGATGCAGGGATCGACTCGCCAACGGCATTGGTTGCTGGTAATGTTGTAAAAGGCATTTTTGATGCCTACAGAACCCAAACCTGGTTAAAAGAAAAGAACATGGCAACATTTAAACCGGTAGCGAAAGTGATCCTTTTGGCGGGGCCTGCATTTTTTACAACCGCTGGAGAAGGCATTCAGGAAGCAATTGCTGCCATTAAAAATTAAGATCTCAAAACTAAAAAAGACACCATGACTGCAGATATCATTTTATTCAATGGTAAGGTTCATACCATTGCCAAGCACAAGGAAGAAATAACAGCCGTTGCCATTAAAGATGGCAAGTTTATCGCCGTTGGTCGTGATAGCGACATTATGAATTTTTCGGGTTCTGCAACAAGGCTGATTGATCTGGGCAAAAAACGGGTTGTTCCTGGGATTAACGACTCCCATATCCATTTAATCCGTGGTGGGTTAAATTTCAATCTTGAATTACGCTGGGATGGTGTTCCATCACTGGCTGATGCCTTACGGATGCTTAAAGAGCAGGTAGATATTACCCCATCACCACAATGGGTGCGGGTAGTTGGGGGCTGGTCTGAGTTTCAGTTTGCTGAAAGGAGAATGCCAACACTGGAAGAAATAAATGCCATTGCGCCCGAAACACCTGTGTTTATTTTGCATTTATACGACCGTGCTTTTATGAACCGCGCTGCGCTTAAAGCCGTTGGATATACAAAAGATACGCCTGCGCCTCCAGGTGGAGAAATCCAGAGAGATGCCAATGGGGAGCCTACGGGACTGATTATCGCCAGCCCAAACGCGATGATTTTATATTCTACGCTCGCAAAAGGTCCGAAACTTTCTTATGAACATCAGGTAAATTCTACCCGTCATTTTATGACCGAACTGAACCGTTTCGGGATTACCAGTGTAATTGATGCCGGTGGAGGTTTTCAAAATTTTCCTGACGATTATAAAGTTGTAAACGAATTGAATGAGCAAAAGCAACTTACCGTTCGCATTGCTTATAATTTATTTACACAGCGTCCAAAGCAGGAATTTGAGGATTTTGACAACTGGACCAATACCGTAAAACTTTACCAGGGAGATGATATGTACCGCCACAACGGGGCAGGTGAGATGCTGGTTTTCTCTGCAGCAGATTTTGAAGATTTTCTTCAGCCACGGCCAGATCTTTCTGATAATATGGAGCCTGAACTGGAACGTGTGGTGCGTTTGCTGGTCGAAAAAAGATGGCCTTTCAGGCTTCATGCCACTTATAATGAATGTATCGGTCGTTTTCTAAATGTTTTCGAAAAGGTAAATAGAGATATTCCTTTCGCTGGTTTGCCATGGATTTTTGATCATGCCGAAACCATCGACGAACGGAACATTGAACGTGTAAAAGCATTGGGCGGCGGCATAGCGATCCAGAGCAGAATGGCTTATCAGGGCGAATATTTTACCGAACGTTATGGTGCAAAAGCTGCACTCCAAACACCACCGGTTAAAAAAATGCTCGAAATGGAAGTTCCTGTTGGTGGCGGTTCTGATGCCACACGCGTAAGCAGTTACAACCCATGGGTTTCCATGTTCTGGTTAACTGCGGGTAAAACAGTTGGTGGCTTAAAAATCTACAGTGAAGAAACCGTTTTATCAAGAGAAACTGCTTTAGAACTATACACCAGGGGCAGTGCCTGGTTTTCGAATGAACAGCAAAAGAAAGGTGATATCAAAGTAGGCATGCTGGCAGATTTAGCTGTTTTAAATCACGATTACTTTGAGGTTGCCGATGAGCAGATTAAAAGTATCGAATCTGATTTAACCATTGTTGATGGCAAAATTGTGTATGCCAAAGGCGATTTCTCTTCTTTTTCTCCACCAAAAATCCCGATTCTGCCAGACTGGTCGCCAACCAAAAACTATAATGGATATTATTCTCCATTGACACATAAAACAGATCAGAAAGGAAAAACAAAAACGGCAAATGGAGCCGGTTCAGTGTTAGCAATGGTACATTCCTGCGTAGGCAGTTGTAATGTCCATAACCATAATCACGATGCAGTGAGGACCAGCAACCTCCCTGTAAACAATTACACCGCATTTTGGGGCGCGCTGGGCTGCTCATGCTTTGCTTTTTAAACCATGGAAAATATCATTAAATACCTGCTTTATTCTGATTTGGGATCAGACTTTAACAACTGGGCAGTACTTATTTTTAGGCTGCTGCTCATGCTTGAGCTTTTCAGGGTTCATGGGATGAAAAAGTTCCGTGTTCAAAATGGAGAGAAAGAACATGTGCCCAATCCATTGGGGTTGCCAGATAAACTGAATGCCCTGGTTGCCACTTTTTCTGATACCGTTGTACCATTTCTAGTTGCAATAGGATTCGGAACCAGGCTTTTCCTCCTGCCATCTATAGGCGTAACGGCCATCGGTTACTTTGTGGTGCACCGTAAAGATTCGATTGAAGTGCGTGATGTACCTTACATGTACACATTGGCCATGCTTTTTTTATGGTTAATCGGACCCGGGACTATTTCAATAGATCATTATTTATTCAATACACTTTTTAATTAAACATTAAATCACAAATTATGGAAGCTAAAATTGGAATCAGCGCAGAAAACCTTGCCGAGGTTGCACATTCATTAAGCAAAATTCTTGCAGATGAATACGTTTTATATACCAAAACCAGAAAAGCGCACTGGAACGTAGAAGGGCCAGATTTTTACAACAAACACAAATTTTTCGAAGAGCAATACACCCAACTGGAAGATATTGTTGATGAGGTTGCAGAACGTATCCGTAAACTTGGTCATTACGCCCCGGCATCACTTAAACAGTTTCTGGAATTAACTCACTTAACTGAAGACGACCGCGGTAAAAACGATGCACCAACCTACATCAAAATGTTATTGGCAGATCACGAAAGTATTCTGATCCATTTAAGAGAAAACATTGATAATTATGCCGGTGCGCTTAAGGACGCAGGAACAAGCGATTACATTACGGGTTTAATGGAAACACACGAAACCATGGCCTGGATGTTAAGGGCTCATTTATCGTAAAATCAAAAACAAAATGGAAGAAAAACAGAACAATATCTGGTTTGTAACCCTTGTATTAACCATTATAGCGGGCTATTGCGATAGTATTACCTTTGTTGCTGCGGATAAGATTTTTTCAGCACACGTTACAGGAAACTTTATCGTATTCGCTTACCAGATGATAAAAGGCTCTGATGGCGATGCATGGATCAAACTGCTAACTTTCCCAATATTTATGCTCTCTGTTATGGCTGGCGGCTGGATATCGGCGAGATTTTCGAACAGGCATTTTCTGCTTTTATGTGAGGGACTTATTCTTTTGCTTGGCGGTGCAATAGCGTATTCAATGGGCTATATAGATAATGGTGAAGTTACGTGGCCAATGTACCTGGTTACCATGATCGTGGTTTTTGCCATGGGGCTGCAGAATGCCTTTGGGAAACTTTTTGCCAAGGAAACATACGGACCAACCACCATGATGACAGGTAATGTAACCCAGTTTGCGCTCGATATCAGGTCGTTTTGTAATTCAGGTTTCAAAAATGCTGACTTCCTTTCAGGAATAAATAAAGGCTTAATCACTTTGGGCGGTTTTTTAATCGGTTGTATCCTCGGTGCCTGGATCGGACAGCTGTTTGGCTTAGTGGGTATCGTGCTGCCTGGTGTTGCCATGTTAATCTGCTATTACAGCACAAAGCAGGCTAAAAATGATGCTAAACTTTAAAGATGCCAACCAAAAATAGAACAGCTAATTTTTGCTGGCCGGAATTCAGGTTCCTGTTAATTACTTTCATGCTGATCAGTCCTGTCCTTGCAAAAGGGCAGGGCATCAGGACCTCCAAGGAAGTTGAGACAGCGGAAATTAAACTTCGCAGGCTTGGCCAAACAGAAAGCAAAGTCGATTTATGGATCGATCTGGGCACCTATTACCTCAATTTACCAGGCGAATTAAAGGCCGACCTCGCCCGGGCGATGCAGCTCCGGGAACAGGCTTTTGCTTTAGCCGGCAAGATCGAATATCCAAAAGGAATTGCCCGAAGTATGGTACTCAAAGGAAGTATCATCCGCGAATCGGGAGATAAGGTTTTAGGCGCAAAAACTTATGAACAGGCCATAGCCTATGCCTCGAAGATGAATCTGAAAGATCAATTGGCAGCCGCTTATTCCGCTATGGGTACTCTTTTTGGCAATGAAGGAGCGGATCTCGAAAAGAAAATTGCTTACAACGAAAAATCCCTGGCCCTTTACCGCCAGGCTGGGGATAAATTGGAGGAAGCCAATTCGCTCAAAAACCTGGGCGATTATTACAACATAAAAGGGCAGCCAGCCTATGCCATTAAACTAATGGATACCTCACTTGCTGTTTACAAAGCTATTGGCTTTAAAGAGTTGCAAGGCGTGTACAATAACATGTGTATTACCAATATCAGCCTCGGCAATTTTTCAGAAGCGCTAAAATACGGTTTACTCGCAGAGAAAACTGCCGACCAGTTGGCCGATACAAGTTTGCAAAGAAGTTCTATAAACAACCATTTAGGTTTAACCTATTATTACCTAAGGAACGACCAGAAAGCACTTGACTATTGGTTAAGGGCAAAAAACATAGCTGAGCGTTACAAAGACCCAGGTTACATGCAGACCATTATTGCCAATGTAGCCACCATTTATGTTCGCATGAAACGGTTTGAAGAAGGAATAGCTGAGTTGAAAGAGCTGATTAAAAAATATCCGCCAACTGATACCCAGATGAAGCTGCGCATTCCTTATATTTTATTCAACACTTACTACGATATCGAACAATATGGCAAGGCTGAACCATTTTTCAAAACTTTAATTAAATTCCACCATGATCTGCCCAAAGATGATCCAAACCAGATTTATCTGTACCGCAGTATCATCCGGAAACTGATCCATGAGAAGCAATTTCAAGCTGCCGACGGTTATTTAAAAGAACATGAAAAGCAAAGTTTAGCGCAGAAAAACTTACTGGCGCTGTCTCAGTTGCACAGGCTTTGGTTTGATGTAGATTCTGCACTGAACAAACCCTGGTCGGCTGTGGCGCACTATAAAACCTATAAAAGGTTAACAGATTCCATCTGGAACAACGAAAAGAACAAACAGATTTCGGGATTGGAAATCGAATATCAAACCGAGAAAAAAGATAAGGATATTGCCCTGCTTCATCAGAAAAATCAGTTGCAGCAGGTCAGGATCGGGAATGAGGAGCGTGTGAGGTATTTTTTTATCGCAGGACTTATTATCGCGGCGCTGTTTGCAGGCCTCATCTATAACCGTTATCGTCTAAAAAAGCGTAGCAATCTTATCCTGGAGCAAAAGCAGGAAGAAATCAATACGCAGAACGAGCTGCTTAGGAAAATACTGGGTGAAAAAGAATGGCTCCTTCGCGAAATCCACCACCGGGTAAAAAACAACCTGCAGATTGTCATCAGTTTGCTCAATACCCAATCGGCTTACCTCGATAATGAAGATGCGCTGGTAGCCATTAGGAATAGCCAGAACCGGATGCATGCCATGTCGCTCATCCACCAGAAGCTTTATCAATCTGATAATCTGGCTGAAATAGATATGAAATGGTACATCAAAGAACTGGTCGATTACATGATCGAATGTTTTGGTACTGATAAGAAAATCCAGTTCACTTTAGAAACAGAGGCGATTAAATTAGATGTTGCACAGGCGGTTCCGCTTGGTTTGATCCTGAACGAGGCCATTAGTAACGTGATTAAATATGCCTTTCCAGCTAATGAAAAAGGTAAAGTGCACATTTCTTTCTTGCTCACGGGAGAGGAGCGCTGCGAACTGAAAATTGCAGATACGGGGATTGGTTTGCCAGCAGGTTTCGATCCTGACAATACCGAATCACTTGGAATGAGCTTGATGACCGGCCTTACCGAACAGCTTAACGGAGAAATAAAAATGTGGAATGATGATGGCCTTGTGCTTGATGTCATCTTCAAACGCCACAACGAATTAATTACAGAAAGTTCAACACTATTAATAAATAAAAATTAAACGATATGAATAATAACATTTTAGGTTTGCACCACATCACAGCGATAGCAGGCAATGCACAGCAAAATTTCGATTTTTATACCAAAACACTAGGTTTAAGGTTGGTGAAAAAGACTGTGAACTTTGATGATCCTGGAACTTACCATCTTTATTATGGCGATGAAAGTGGATCAGCAGGAACTATTCTTACCTTTTTTCCCTGGGAGGGCATTGGGCAAGGGACAGAAGGCGTAGGCATGGCGACGGAAATCGGCTACTCGGTACCTGTGGACAGTCACCAGTTCTGGTTGGAAAGATTCGGTGCCGCAAACGTTAAAACAAAAGAGATTACCGAGCGCTTCGGAGAACAGGTACTTGCTTTTAAAGACCCGGATGGCTTATCGTTGAGTTTGATTGTTCCCAAAACTACAGATGTCAGAACGCCATGGGAAACTACCGAGATTAAAAAGAATACCGCCACTAAAGGTTTCCACAGTACCACTTTAACCCTACAAAGTATCGATGGAACCGCAAAGGTATTAACTGATTTATTTGGTTACCGTTTATTGGGGCAGGAAGAAAACCGCTATCGTTTTATTACCGATACAGTAGAAAATGCGGCTATTGTAGATCTGTTGGAAGTACCAGCTGGCCACAGGGGAAGAAATGCTGCCGGTACCAACCACCATGTGGCATTCCGTGTTAAAAATGAAGACATTCAGATGGAGTTGAGGGAGCAGATTTTAAGTAAAAACTTACAAATTACCCCTAAAATCGATCGTGATTACTTCTACTCTTTATATTTCCGCGAACCAGGAGGGGTTCTTTTCGAAATTGCAACAGAAAATCCAGGTTTTACCGTTGATGAGCCTTTAAATGAACTGGGAACACATTTAAAATTACCACATCAGCATGAGCATTTACGCGAAGATTTAGATAAATTACTTCCAAAACTAATTTAAAAACATGGCACAGGTAAAATTAAACATTCAGGAAGGCGAACCAAGTTCGTTCGATATTTATGACGAAGACGGAAAAGTTGGCGAAATGATTTTTGATATTAAGGATAACGATTTAACCGTTTACCATACTGAAGTTGAGCCTGCAAAAGAAGGAAAAGGTTATGCTAAAATGTTGCTCGATGCAATGGTGGCCTATGTTCGCGAAAACAGATTAATGGTTATTCCAATGTGCCCCTATGTTCACATTCAGTTCAAACGGCACGAAGATCTGTATCGCGATATCTGGAACAAAATAAAAGAAGAATAAAAATGAGAGAAATTATAAAAGCTGGAAAAAGCCTTGATCAGGCAGAAAAAGTGTTGATCATGATCCACGGCCGTGGAGGAACGGCCCAGGATATATTATCGATGGCAGAATACCTGGAGGTTTCAAAATTTGCATTGATCGCCCCGCAAGCTGAAAATAATACCTGGTACCCACAATCGTTTTTGGCGCCACGGGCAGCTAACGAGTCTTCGCTTTCCAATGCGCTAAAAACAATAAACGATATTGTAACTGATCTGGAAAAAGAAGGTTTTACAAAAGAACAGATCTACTTTTTGGGTTTTTCTCAGGGCGCCTGTTTAACGCTCGATTATGTTGCAAGTAATGCTGCCCGTTATGGTGGTGTGGTGGCTTTCACAGGGGGGCTTATCGGCGAACAGGTAGATCACCGTAATTATCATGGCAACTTCGACGGTACGCCTGTTTTTATCGGCAGCAGTGATCCCGATATGCATGTTCCGGTATCGAGGGTTAAAGAATCAACAGTTTTACTCGAAGGTATGGGTGCAGAGGTTACCGAGATTATTTACCAAAACATGGGGCATACCATCAGCCATTCAGAAATAGAGCAGGTAAATAAGCTGATTTTTAACAGTTAACTGAGCAAATGGAAAAGGAAACAGAAAGAATAGAGGCTTTTAGCGATGGTGTTTTCGCCATATCGGTGACGCTCCTTGTGCTCGAGCTCCATGTTCCTGAACTGAAGGATGGCGATACTCCGGTACATTTACTTGAAGAACTTAAAATGCAGTGGCCAGGTTATATCGCTTTTGTCATTTCCTTTTTTAGCATTTTTATTATCTGGGTTAACCACCATAAAGTTTTTAAACAGATTTACAAACGAAATACGGGACTGATGTTTGCCAACGGACTCATACTGTTCCTGGTTTCGCTTGTTTCTTTTCCCAGTGCACTACTGGCCAGGTTTTTTCTAACGGATTCAAAACAGCTTTCGGTTACCATTTACACCGGACTGTTCGTTTTGATTAATCTGGCTTTCAATCTGCTTTGGCAACAGGCTATCGCTGATAAAAAACTGTTGCGTCCCGGAATAAGTGATGCTGCCATTATGCAGCTCAGAAATAACTATCTGTATGGATTCCCGACCTACTTAATCGCTTTCGTCCTTTCGTTCTTTTATCA